>OIBO01000402.1_pt1 | contig 9876 bp, 8 predicted proteins | sample 1581071 | NCBI WGS metagenome assembly OIBO01 (sample SAMEA3882504, study PRJEB24775) | human gut metagenome | biome: human-associated habitat; feature: intestine environment; material: feces | place: Netherlands | collected 2009/2010 | reverse complement strand
AGACAAGAGCAACAATTCTTGGACACATGCAGCGTGGTGGAAGCCCGACATGTAAAGACCGTGTATATGCATCTATGATGGGTGCTCTGGCTGTAGACCTTCTTATTGCAGGCAAGACATGCCGCGTTGTCGGATATCGTCACGGTGAATTCGTAGACTTCGATATCAATGAAGCACTTGCTATGCAGAAAGGTATCTCTGACTATCAGTGGGAAGTATGCCAGTCACTTTCTCATAACTATGATAAAAACAACAAATAACAAATGAATAAAAAGATGCAGTTATATAACAGACTGCATAAATTAAATACTGCTCAGATAATTACCCTCGGTTTTGCGGGGGTGATTATCTTAGGGGGATTACTTCTGTGGCTGCCGTTTTGTACGGCACCCGGATACCACACATCTTTTACAGATGCCATGTTTACTGCAACCACAAGTATATGTGTAACAGGGCTTGTGACAGTTGTTACGGCAACTCACTGGACTCTGGCAGGCAAGATTATTATTCTTGTCCTGATCCAGATCGGAGGTGTGGGACTGATTTCCCTGGGCAGTATTATTTTTATAAGTCTGAGAAAGAAAATATCGCTGAGGAACCGGCGTGTTATCCAGGAGTCCTATAATATGGATAGAATGGGTGGGATGGTCAGGCTGGTGAAGAAAGTTCTGATCTGTGTGTTTGGAGCAGAAGGAATCGGTGCAGTGTGTTATGCAGTTCGATTTATTCCGCAGTTCGGTCTGGCAAAAGGTCTGGGATACTCTGTTTTTACGGCAGTATCTGCATTCTGTAATGCTGGTATTGATCTGCTGGGAGAGGACAGCCTGGCTCAGTATGTTGCTGATCCGATCGTAAACTTTACAAGTGTAGGACTGATCATTATGTCAGGACTTGGATTTGTGGTCTGGTGGGATATCTGGGATAAGATCAAACGAGTCATCAGAGGGAAACTTCCTGTGGGACGTATATTTAAAAATCTCCGTCTTCACAGTAAGATCGTGTTGATGATGACGCTGATACTTGTTGTGGGCGGTACAGTACTGATCTTTCTGTTTGATCATGGAAATCCTGAAAGTATCGGGACATATTCGCCGGGAACGAAGTGGATGGCATCTTTGTTCCAGTCAGTTACCACAAGAACAGCCGGATTTTTCACTGTAAGCCAGGAGAGATTTTCCAATGCAACTTATATGCTGTGCCTGGTATTGATGTTGATCGGCGGTTCCCCTATGGGAACAGCAGGTGGAATTAAGACAACAACAGTTGCGGTCCTTCTGCTGAGTCTGAAATCCAATCTTCAGGGAAAACGGGATGTGGAAGTACACCACAGGAGAATCAGAGACAGCTACATCCGTTCTGCAATCGTAGTGACAGGTATGGTACTTACAGTACTTATTCTCATGAGTATGCTGTTGTGTGCAGCCATGCCGGAAGCACCTATAGAAGATGTTGTTTATGAAATTACATCTGCGGTTGCAACGGTAGGACTTAGCAGAGGGCTGACACCCTGCCTGAATACAGCAGGCAAATGGATCGTGATCCTGACTATGTATCTGGGAAGAATCGGTCCGCTGACTCTGGGAACTGCAGTGACTGTACGTGTACAGAAAATGCCGGCAGATTCACATCTGGCAGAAGAAGATATTATGATTGGATAGTAACGGTTCGGCAGTCAGGCGGATATTCGCAGAGGATAACGAATACATGTTCAGAAAGAGAAATGAGGAAGAAAATGAAGAACAAATCTTATGCAGTGATCGGTCTTGGGCAGTTCGGGATGACGGTAGCCCTTACTCTGGCAGAGGCGAACTGCGATGTACTTGCCATTGACGATAAAGATGATAATGTGCAGGATATCGCAGAGAAAGTTTCCTATGCTGTCAAGGCAGATGTGCGTGATCCGGGAATTCTGGAATCGCTTGGAGTTCAGAACGTAGATGTTGCGGTCATCGCAGTAGCCGAGAATATGGAGGCCAGTATTACAGCAACGATGCAGGTGAAAGAACTTGGAGTTCCTTTTGTCATGGCGAAGGCAATGAATTCTCTTCATGGCAGGATACTGGAGAAAATAGGGGCAGATAAGGTGATTTATCCTGAACATTCCATGGGTATCAGAGTTGCAAGAAATCTTCTCTCCAGTGGATTTGTCGATATGTTTGAGCTTTCTTCTGATTTCAGTATGGCAGAATTTAAGATCCCGCGGGAATGGATAGGAAAAACACTTCGGGAGCTGAAGGTCAGGGAAAAGTATAACATCAATCTGATCGGTCTGAAGCATGGCGATAAGATGAATATGAATGTGGCGCCGGATGAAGTGTTTCCGGCAGACTGCACAGTTGTTGCAGCAGGAGCAAACAGTGACCTGAATAAGGTTTCGGAAAATTGAGGATAAGATATGATCACCAGTGTAAATAACGGACAGGTAAAAAATATCATACAGCTGAATCAGAAAACAAAAGCCCGCAGAGAACAAGGGCTTTTTGTTGCAGAAGGAAGAAAAATGTTCGGCGAAGCACCTAGGGATTGGATTTCGAAGGTGTATGTATCAGAAGCTCTCAGCGGTGATGCAGAACTGATGGCTCAGGTGGAGAAACTTCCATATGAAATAGTAACAGATTCTGTTTTTCGACAGATGAGCGATACGCAGACGCCGCAGGGAATTATGACAGTGCTTAAGAAACCTTCCTATATAATGGAAGATATTCTCGGCGGGAAAAATCCGCTGGTTATGATTCTGGAAGATCTGCAGGATCCGGGAAATGCGGGAACTATTCTCCGTACAGGAGAGGGTGCCGGAGTAAGCGGAGTTCTTCTGACAAAGACCTGCGTGGATATCACAAACCCGAAGGTTATACGATCAACCATGGGTTCTGTCTACAGAATGCCTTTCCTATATGTGGAAAGTGTGGTATCATTAGCACAGGAACTGAAAGACAGAAATATCCGCACATTTGCGGCGCATCTGCATGGTAAGAACTCTTATGATCAGGAATCCTACACAGGAGGAACTGCTTTCCTGATCGGCAATGAGGGAAAAGGACTGACAGATGAAGCGGCAGACAGTGCTGATTGTCTGATACGGATTCCTATGTGTGGAAAAGTAGAATCTCTGAATGCTGCCATGGCATCCGGAATTCTCATGTATGAAGCTGCTCGTCAGAGACGATAGCAGACGAAAGGAGGAGTTTCATGCAGCCTTTGATCTGGCTTGGGATTCTTGCGTTATTGCTTGTTGTAGAGGCAATTACGGCAGGACTGACCACCATCTGGTTTGCCGGCGGCGCACTGGTCGCTGCTATTGCATGTTATGCAGGAGCGAACCTCACTGTACAGATATTGCTGTTTCTGTGTGTTTCATTGGTACTTCTCATCTTTACCAGACCACTGGCAATGAAGTACTTCAACAAAGAAACCATACAGACCAATGCAAACAGTCTGATTGGAAAGAAAGCAGTTGTGATTCAGGAGATTGACAATCTGGCGCAGACAGGCCAGGTTCGTATCAATGACATTGAATGGACTGCACGTTCTGCTGATGACGAAAAAATCGGCGAAGGCACCGTTGTAACGATCGAAGAGATCCGAGGTGTGAAACTTATCGTAAAACAGAATAAGGAGGATTAGTTATGGGCGTGGTTTTTCTGATAGTTATTATCGTTATTGCGGTATGGGTCCTTGCATCCTGCGTCCGCATTGTACCACAGGCATATGCAGTAATCCTGGAGCGTCTGGGAGCTTATCAGGCGACCTGGAGTACAGGAATTCACTTCAAGGTTCCGTTTATTGAACGAGTAGCCAGAAAGGTAAATCTGAAGGAACAGGTAGTGGATTTTCCACCGCAGCCGGTTATCACAAAGGATAACGTAACCATGCAGATCGATACTGTCGTATTCTTTCAGATCACAGATCCGAAGCTTTATACTTACGGTGTGGAGAATCCGATCATGGCAATCGAGAATCTGACAGCAACAACACTCCGTAATATCATCGGAGATCTGGAATTAGATGAGACACTGACTTCCCGTGAGACGATCAACTCCAAGATGCGTACGATCCTTGATATTGCAACAGATGAGTGGGGAATCAAGGTGAACCGTGTTGAGCTGAAGAATATCATGCCACCGAAGGCAATCCAGGATGCGATGGAGAAGCAGATGAAAGCAGAGCGTGAACGCCGTGAAGCAATCCTGCGTGCAGAAGGAGAGAAGAAGTCTACGATTCTTGTTGCAGAAGGAGAAAAGGAATCTGTGATTCTGGAGGCAGAGGCATCTAAGCAGGCAGCAATCCTGAAAGCAGAAGCTGAAAAACAGAAACGGATCAAAGAAGCAGAGGGACAGGCAGAAGCAATCCGTTCTGTACAGAAAGCGACAGCAGAAGGTATCGAGTATATTAAGAATGCCGGAGCAGATGATGTTGTTCTTACATTAAAGAGTCTGGAGGCATTTGCCAAGGCGGCAGACGGAAAAGCGACGAAGATCATCATTCCTTCAGAGATTCAGGGAATTGCAGGACTTACGAAAACAATCGCAGAAGTTGCCCGTACAGAAACAAGCGTTGCAAAAGAAAAAGAAGTAAAGTAAAATAAAAGATGTATTTCAGCGTGCCAATCTGTTAAAAGATTGGCACAATGTGTTTTACAACGATAATATTTTGGAGTGCAAATGAAATGGAAACAGAGAAAATCATCAGGTTATCGGTTCGGAATCTGGTTGAATTCATATTAAAAGAAGGTGACATTGATAACAGGATTTCAGGTACGCTGGATAAAGATGCGATGCTGATGGGAGGACGCCTTCACCGAAAGATCCAGCGTATGATGGGCTCAAACTATCAGGCAGAAGTTTCCTTAAAACTGCAGCTTCCGTGTGACGGATTCCAATTAAAACTGGAAGGACGTGCGGATGGAATTCTCCTTGAATCAGAAAAAACAATAATAGATGAGATCAAAGGCGTCGTGCGTTCCCTTGATCGAGTGGAACATCCTGTGCCGGTTCATCTTGCTCAGGCAAAATGTTACGCATATATTTATGCCAGACAGCAGGGATTAAAGCAGATCAGTGTTCAGATGACCTATTGTAATCTTGATACTGAAGATGTGAAAAGATTTCGGGAAGAGTATACATTTGAAGAATTAGAAAAATGGTTTCTTGATCTGGTTAATCAGTATGAACGTTGGGCAAAACTGCAGATTGAGTGGGAAAAGAGAAGAGATGCTTCGATTCATCAGACCGAATTTCCATTCGCATATAGAGAAGGGCAGTTTGAACTGGCAGCTTCCGTATATCGTACAATTTATCACAAAAAGAAATTATTTATCCAGGCCTCAACAGGAACCGGAAAGACGATGGCAGTATTGTATCCGGCGGTGAAAGCAATCGGAGAAGGATTAGGAGATAAAATATTCTATCTGACAGCAAAGACAATCACAAGAACGGTGGCAGAACAGGCATTTTCTATTCTTGAAGAAAAGGGTCTTGCCTTTCGTTCAATTACATTGACTGCGAAAGAGAAGATCTGCTTTTGTGAGGAGACAGAATGCAATCCGGATGCTTGTCCTTATGCGAAAGGTCATTTTGACCGGGTGAATGATGCAGTTTATGACATGTTAGAAAAGCAAAAGAAGCTGACACGGGAATCAATTGAAAGACAGGCAGAAGATTTTCATGTATGTCCGTTTGAACTATCTCTTGATCTGTCAGAATGGGCGGATGGGGTGATCTGTGATTATAATTATGTGTTCGATCCGACGGCACATTTGAAACGATTTTTTGCAGACAATGTCAGCGGAGATTATTTGTTTCTGATCGATGAAGCACACAACCTCGTGGAACGTGGGCGGGAAATGTACAGTGCCTCCATCTATAAAGAAGACATTCTCGAGGTGAAAAAACTGATGAAGGACCGAGATAAAAAACTTGTGAAGAGTCTGGAATCTGTCAATAAACTGATGCTTGAGATGAAACGCGAGTGCGAGAATTATCGGTTGGTGGAAAGTGTTTCTCCATTTGTAGTAAAACTGATGAATCTTCTGACTCAAATGGAAAGATATCTTGAAGAAGAGCGGAATGCAGGAAATGCAGAGCAGCCGGATGCATTTATGGAACTCTTTTTCCAGGTAAGGCAGTTTTTGGAAATTCATGAACTGTTGGATGAAAATTATATACAGTATACAGAACTGGAAGGAAGCGGAAGGTTTAAAGTGAAGTTGTTCTGTGTGAATCCGGCACAAAACCTGAATCATTATTTGAGCCAGGGCAATTCTACGATTTTTTTCTCGGCAACATTGCTTCCAATCGATTACTATAAACAATTACTATCTGTTGAGAAGGATGATTATGCAGTCTATGCTGAATCTAAGTTCCCACAGGAGAACAGGAAAATTCTGATCGGAAGTGAAGCAAGCACAAAATATACACAAAGAGGCACAGAAATGTATCGCAAAATTGCCGATTATCTGAGAGGCACAGTGGATGGGAAGAATGGAAACTACATTGCATTTTTTCCTTCCTATCAGTTTATGGAGGATGTTTTGGAAGAGTTTGAAAAACTGGCATCCGGAGTAGAACTGGTAATTCAATCGCAATTTATGTCAGAAAATCAGAGAGAAGAATTCTTGGAAATGTTTGAAGAAGAAAGAGATCATCCGATGCTTGGATTTTGTGTGATGGGTGGTGTATTTTCAGAAGGAATCGATCTTACACATGACAGATTGATCGGAGTGATCGTTGTCGGAACAGGAATTCCACAGGTGTGCAATGACAGAGAAATCGTGAAAAATTATTTTGACCAGAAAGGGATGCGAGGATTTGATTATGCGTACCTTTATCCCGGAATGAATAAAGTACTTCAGTCCGCAGGAAGAGTGATCCGCACCGAAGATGACAAAGGAATTATTCTTCTGCTTGATGATCGTTTTCAGAATCGACAGTATCAGCAGCTATTTCCGAGGGAGTGGAAGGAATACGAAGTGTGTGGGCGGAAAGAGATAAAAGAAAAGATGGAAGAATTCTGGGAGAAACGATAAATGAAAAATGAGAATCGTTATTGGATAAAGAAGAAGTGATTCAAGAATATTTGCAACTGTTCAGAGCCAGATGAAATTTCATAAAACAGGTATAAAATACTTGCATTTTAAGGCTGGTTTTAAAATTCTGCTTGGCTCCGAACAGTACAAAATTTTACTGTTCTTTAAAATAGTTCAAAAATTCCTGTGCAGGCTTAGCCAGAGGAAGCTGCTCGTTGTAAGCAATCACAAGAGAACGCTCCGGCATCTCTTCTTCCATATCCAGTTTGAAGATACCATCATTGTTCTCAGAAAGACAATAATCCGGAATGAATGCGATTCCAAGCCCAATTCTTGCAAGATCGATCAGAAGATCATTGCTTGTAAGTTCGATCTCAGGAACCAGGTCAAGCTGATGCTGCTGGAACAGGCGATGAAGAAACTCGTTTGTCGTACTGTTCTTATCTAGCATCAGGATCGGATAGTGGAGCAGATCGGCAAGTGTAAGTTTCTTTTCCCTTAATTCAGGATAATTGTTTCCGGCAATGAAAACATCATGGAAACTCTTGATCTTCATAGAGGCGGAAATATTGTTGAGCGCTGCGTTCGGATAATTGACAACAATCAAATCCACCAGTCCGTTCTTTAAAAGCTCTGTACATCTTAAAGAAGTCTGGTTGATAACTTTAATATGTACATTCGGGAAAGTCTTATGGAATTTCTCAAGGTATGGAACAAGGAAATATCTGCAGATCGTGTCACTTGCACCGATGCGGATCTGCCCACCGGTAGAAGCGGCATCTAAAAGCTGAGCCTCACCTTTCTGGATCAGGTTCATGGCCGGTTCAATGTGGCGCAGGAGAATCTCTCCTTCCGGTGTGAGCTGGACTTTCTTTGTGCTTCGGATAAAAAGCGTCTGATCCAGTTTTCGTTCGAGTGTTTTGATCGACTGGCTGACAGCAGACTGTGAAATAAACAGCTGCTTGGATGCCTCTGAGAAATTCAATGTGGTGGCGACGTGATAAAATACTTTGTATAATTCGTAGTTTATATCCATCATTTTATTAGACCTCCTAATAAATATTCATCTTATTATAAGATAAATAAAGGGAAAATACAACAGAATAAAAAAATCCGTTGCACAAAATATGAAAAAGTAGAGTAAATATTGCTGACTCCGAGAAAGATACGAGAAAACGACAATCAATTAGCGGTGCTTATCAGATTGTTTAATTTTATTAATTATACTAATGAAGAAAACTATGGTAGGATAAAAACAGATAATGTAATGAAGGTAGTATCGTGTTTTGAGCACGTAATACAGAAAGAGGAGATTATATATGAGTAATGTAAAGCGCGTATATGTAGAAAAGAAACCGGAGTTTGCTGTTGCGGCGAAGGGCCTTAGACATGAGATCCGTCATTATCTTGGACTTCAGGATGTGACAAATGTACGAGTTCTGATTCGTTACGACGCAGAGAATATTTCAGAAGAAACATTTGAAAAGGCATGCAATGGTGTGTTCGCAGAGCCGCCGGTAGATTTCCTTTATAAAGAAGAATTCCCGAAAAATGAAACAGATAAATGTTTTTCCGTAGAGTTCCTTCCGGGACAGTTCGACCAGAGAGCGGATTCCGCAGAGCAGTGTATCCGTTTTATTAAAGAAGATGAGACTCCTGTAATCCGTACAGCAGTTACATATGTAATTGAAGGCGGAGTTTCAGACGAAGAACTGCAGGCAATTAAGAATCACTGCATCAACCCGGTAGATTCCAGAGAAGCTGCAGCAGAGAAACCGGAGACACTGGTGACAGTATTTGATGAGCCGGCAGATGTAAAGATTTTTGACGGTTTTAAAGATATGCCGGAAGCAGAATTGAAAGAGTTATATGATTCTCTTGGATTGGCAATGACATTTAAAGATTTCCTGCATATCCAGAACTATTATGCAGGAGAAGAGCACAGAGATCCGACGATGACAGAGATCCGTGTTCTTGATACATACTGGTCAGATCACTGCCGTCATACAACATTCTCTACAGAATTAAAAGATGTGAAGTTTGATGAAGGTGACTACAAAGAGACAATCGAAGCAACATATAAAGAATATTTGAAAGATCACAGCGAGATTTTCAAAGGAAGAGAAGATAAATTTGTCTGCCTTATGGACCTTGCACTGATGGCTATGCGCCGCCTGAAAAAGGAAGGAAAGCTTGCTGATCAGGAAGAGTCTGATGAGATCAATGCATGTAGTATCGTAGTTCCGATCAAGGTTGACGGAGTAGAAGAAGAGTGGCTGATCAACTTCAAGAATGAGACACATAACCATCCGACAGAGATCGAACCATTTGGTGGAGCTGCAACATGTCTTGGAGGAGCAATCCGTGATCCACTGTCAGGACGTACTTATGTATACCAGGCAATGCGTGTGACAGGTGCCGCTGATCCGACAGTATCAGCAGATGCAACTCTGAAAGGAAAACTTCCTCAGAAGAAACTTGTTCGTGAGGCGGCTCATGGATATAGCTCATATGGTAACCAGATTGGTCTGGCTACAGGACTTGTAAAAGAGATTTATCATCCGGATTACGTTGCAAAACGTATGGAGATCGGTGCTGTACTTGGAGCAGCTCCAAGACGTGCGGTTATCCGTGAAAATTCCGACCCGGGAGATATCATCATTCTTCTTGGTGGTCGTACAGGCCGTGACGGCTGTGGTGGAGCAACAGGTTCTTCTAAAGTTCATACAGAAGAGTCTATCGAGACTTGTGGTGCAGAAGTTCAGAAAGGAAATGCACCGACAGAACGTAAGATCCAGAGATTATTCCGCAGAGAAGAAGTAAGCCATCTGATCAAGAAATGTAATGACTTT
>OIBO01000393.1_pt1 | contig 10068 bp, 5 predicted proteins | sample 1581071 | NCBI WGS metagenome assembly OIBO01 (sample SAMEA3882504, study PRJEB24775) | human gut metagenome | biome: human-associated habitat; feature: intestine environment; material: feces | place: Netherlands | collected 2009/2010 | reverse complement strand
ACAATATAATCATTTACACTCTGATGTCCGCCGAGAGCTGTCTGTACAATGGACTGCGCCGGAACGTTAGAGCAAAGACGCATGTTGGAAAGCATCTTGATTCCTTCAATATAGTCTCTTGCAATATTTTTATTTCCACTTAAGATCATCCATCCGATACGGAATCCGGCGATCATATGGGACTTGGACAGTCCACTGAATGTCACGCAGAACAGATCCGGTGCAAGAGAAGCGATAGAAACGTGCTCTTTTCCATCCATAACAAGACGGTCATAAATCTCATCAGAGAAAATGATCAGCTGGTGCTCTCTTGCGAGATCTACAATCTGCTGCAGTACTTCCTTCGGATAAAGAGCACCGGTCGGATTGTTTGGATTGATGATAACAATCGCTTTTGTACGGTCATTGATCTTCTTACGCATATCTTCGATATCCGGATACCAGTCAGACTGCTCATCACAGATATAGTGCACAGGCTTTCCACCGGCAAGTGTAGCACAAGCTGTCCAGAGCGGATAATCCGGAGACGGGATAAGAATCTCATCTCCTGTATCCAAAAGAGCAGACATGGTAAGATTGATCAGTTCACTGACACCATTTCCTGTGTAAATATCGCTCATCGTTACATTCGGCAGGTGCTTTAACTGGGCATACTGCATGATTGCTTTTCGCGCAGAGAACAGACCGGCAGAAGCAGAGTAGCCTTCGCAGTCAGAAAGCTGACGGCTCATGTCATAGATCACCTCATCCGGTGTACGGAAGCCAAACGGAGCCGGATTTCCGATATTAAGCTTCAGTACATGAGTTCCCATCTCTTCCATTTTGGCAGCCTCATCAACAACCGGACCTCTCACATCATATAATACATTATTTAACTTGGATGATTTCTTGAATTCTCTCACTTTCATACCTCCTGAATTATCTGCGGATGTCTGTATCTTATCAACATCTGACAGTGTGGAATCATTATCATTATTATTGTTTAACCAGTCAGGATCAACCTGCAGGGCATCTGCCAGAAAATGTAAGATGTCGGTACGCGGGATTGTCTTCCCGCTGACATACTGGCTGACATGACTTTTCCCAAGCTTGATCCCTTTCTGCTGGGCAAGACGAACAAGATCAATCTGCTTCAGGCCTTGCTCGTTCATAGCGGCTTTTAATCTGTCTGCAAAGGTTTCCATAAAGCTCCTTTCTGGGGTTATCCTTCCGGGGGCAGACCCCATTAATAAAGTATTAACAAAACACAAAGTTCAATTTAAAATCTGCTTCAATACAAAAATCTCTAAAAGTTCAATTTAAAAGTTCAAAACTTTAGTCAGAGTATACCACGATAAATGAAAAAGTTCAATAAAAAAATTACTGTTATAGAAAATCCGCAAAATCACGGTATCATTAAGAAAATATGATATACTAAAAGTGTTTATTACAACAAAATACAAAGTACACAGAACGAAGGGAAACAGGGAAATGATTCTTGAAAATGAAAAAATAAAACAGGCATTGGAATATATAAAGGAAGAAGATCCGGCAACGACTCAGGACACGCTCAATATGTGTCAGATCCCGGCACCTTCTTATAAGGAAGAGAAAAAAGCGGAGTATATCCGGGAGCGGTTCCGGGAGATCGGGCTTAGGGATGTCAGGATTGACGCTGTTGGAAATGTGCTTGGGATCTGGCCGGGAACCGGTGAAGGACCAAGTGTAATGCTTGCAGCACACACAGACACAGTATTTCCGGAAGGGACAGATCTGTCGATAAGAAAAGAAGGGAATCGTTATTATTGCCCCGGCATTAACGATGACACACATGCAGTGGCGGAGATGATCGCAGTGGCGAAAGCAATGATCCATGCAGATCTTCACACAAAAGGGGACTTGATCTTCTGTGCAAATGTGTGTGAAGAAGGACTTGGAGATCTAAGGGGCGTGAAGTATCTGTTCGGATACGACAACAAAGCTTCAGAAGAATGTCCAGAGGTAGATGCATTTGTCTCGATTGATAACCAGTATACGGGCGGGGTGATCTATACGGCAACAGGAAGTCACCGTTATGAGGTGACATTTACCGGAAGAGGTGGTCACAGTTTCCAGAACTTTGGCATTCCTAATCCAATCCATGCAATGGGACGAGCCATCGCACAGATCGCAGAATTCCAGGTCCCGAATGAGCCGAAGACAACATTTAACGTAGGAGTGATCCAGGGAGGAACTTCTGTAAATACAATTTCAGGTTCTGCATCCATGCTGGTAGACCTCCGTTCGGACAGCGAAGAAGAGCTGAACCGACTGGATGAAGAACTTCATAAAGTGATCAAACAGGCAGTGGAAGAAGAAAATGCAAGATGGGATGCTTCAAAGCCGCAGATCAAAGTGCAGATCGAAGGACGCGGTGTGAGACCGGCGGGGGCACAGCCAAAGGACTGTGCGATCGTGAAAGCAGCATTCCGGGCGGCAGAACTGCTGGGGATTGAACCGGAGTATCGGTATGAGAGCAGTACAGATGCGAATATCCCGATCAGTATGGGAATCCCGGCAATCACTGTTGGAAGAGGTGGAGAAGAAGACGGAATCCATACCCTTCAGGAATGGTACGAGCCAAAAGAAGCATGGCTTGGACCACAGAGAGATTTGCTTCTGATGATTCTGCTTGCCGGAGCAGAAGGAGTCTGTGAGCCGGCTATAGAAAAAAGATAAAAAATCTTAAGAAAATATCAATGTCTTTTTAGGCACATTTCCTGTATACTGATGGTATGAGAGAATATTTTGTGCAGATTGTACCGGATGTCCCGGAGATTTTATCTTTTGCACAAAAAGAAGTAAAAATAAAACAAAGCAGGAGGGCAAACGATGCGGGGAATCAGAAAGCAGTCATCCGACACACAGAGCTCCAGTCAGCCGAAAGAAAAAAGAAGATTGGATACAAAACAGAAAAAAGGAATGTTGATCGGCGGAGGTATCTTCCTTGTGGCAGTGATCGCCCTGATTCTTGTGAAGAATCTGACAGGCGGAGGTGGAGCAGATGGAGAGAATGTTCTCTATGCGGATTCCGTCGGAATGATCACAGGGACAGGACTTGGGACACAGAACCGGTTTACAGGAGTGGTTGAAGCACAGGATACGTTGAAACTGACACTGGCAGACAACCAGAAGGTAAAACAGATCTTTGTTGAAAAAGGGCAGGAAGTAGAGCCTGGAACAAAGCTGTTTGAATACGATACAGAAGAGCTTGCCATGACATTAGATCAGGGAAAACTGGAGCTTGAGAAGATCACGAACAACATCAGCAGCCTGAATTCACAGATCGCGACACTTACAACGGAGAAGAAGAGTGCGCCGGCCAGCGAACAGCTGTCCTATACGACACAGATCCAGGAACTTCAGATGGAGATCAAGCAGGAAGAGTACAATTATAAAGTAAAAGAGCTGGAAGTAAACCGTACACAGAAGAGCCTGGAACAGTCTACAGTAACTTCTACAGTTGCCGGAATTGTACAGGAGATCAACGAACAGCAGGGAACAGACCCTTCTACAGGAGAGTCCCAACCGTTTATGAGTATCCTTTCTACAGGAAAATACAGAATCAAAGGAAAGATCAGCGAGCAGAACATCGGAGATCTGACACCGGGCACACAGGTGACGATCCGCTCCAGAGTGAATGAAGATGAGATCTGGACAGGTACAGTAGATAATGTAGACACAGAGAAGCCGGAGAACAGTTCCCAGGATTCTATGAGTTATGGTTCTGAGAACAGCGATAATCAGGCAACAAAGTATCCATTCTATGTCACATTGGATACAATAGATGGATTGATGCTCGGACAGCATGTCTATATCGAGACAAGTACTTCACTGGAAGCAGACAAGATGTGGCTGATGCGTGACTACATTGTAGACGCAGATTCAGATCATCCATATGTATGGGTAGCAGGAGATAATGACAAGCTGGAGAAGCGTTCTGTTACACTCGGAGAGACGAACGAAGATATGGGAACCTGTGAGATCGTAGACGGACTGAAAGCTTCTGATTACATTGTATGGCCAAGCGAGGAGTGCAAAAAAGGTGCGGCTGTTGTGAAGAACGATTCAGGTACATCAGGCAGTACTTCAGATATGTCAGGAGCCGAGGGCGGTTACGAAGAACCTGTAGAAGAAAATGCAATGCAGGAAGGAGTTCCGGGAACGGAGGAGAGTGTGGATGAATAAAAAGAAAATAATAAAGATCGGCATTCCTGTGGCAGCAGGCTGTATCGTTCTTGCACTTGGAATCGGTTTCGCAGTGAAGAACAGCGGAAAGGCTGTTAAAGTAGCTCCTGTCAGCAGTTTGAATTCCGGCGGCTGGTACGATGATAGCGGGATTGCAAGTTACGGAACCGTCACAACGAACCAGAAGCAGGACATTTACGTGGATGATACTATGCCGATCACACAGGTTTACGTGAAAGCCGGGGATACGGTGAAAGTTGGAGACCGTCTTGTGGCATACGACACGACACTTTCTTCCCTGGAGCTTGAGATGAAAGAAATGCAGATTCAGGGGATTGACCTGAACATTCAGAACCTGCAGAAAGAGATCACCCAGCTCAAGGGGACGAAGACCGCGAAGGCAGATACAGGGGCATCCGTCGTGCAGACAAGTGCAGATGGAGAACAGCAGCCAACTGTACAGAAGATGAGTGCTGTAAAGACAACCATTCTTAATACATCAAAAGAGGATGAGAATAAAAAACCGGATGGTGATACCTCGAAGGATGATACGACAAAAGATGATACGACAAAAGATGACAACACAAAAGACGATGCTTCGAAAGATAATAATGCGAAGGATGACACATCCAAAGATGATAATAAAAAAGACGATGTACCGTCTTCCGCAATTGAGCGTCCATTCCCTGAAGCATTAAAGGGAAAAGAGGTTTACAGTGAGATCACATTAGATTCTGCTCCTTATAATAAAGAAGACGCAGACGGAACAATGGAAAAACCGTATCGTTATCTTTGCGCACCGGGGGCAGCCGTAAATGCACCGTTTATGCTCAAAGTATTAAAAGAGGGTCAAGTGTGTGCCTTTGATGTCGTAGATAACGCAGAAGCGCCGACAAAATTCTTATCCTGTTGGATCCTCGATGGAAAAACAGGACAGGTAGTCATACCGGATCCACAACCAACTCCAGACCCGGAGCCGACTCCAAATCCAGAGCCGACTCCAAATCCAGAGCCGACTCCGGAACCAGAGCCAACTCCGGAACCAGAGCCAACTCCGGAACCGGATATTTCAGAAGATCCGGTTATCCCAGACACCCCGGACCTCCCGTCAAAGGAAGAGGTGACGAAGCAAATCAAGGAGAAAGAGCAGAAGATCAAAGATCTGGATCTTTCCAAGAGATCCGCTGAACTGGAACTGAAAAAGCTGAAGAAAAAGGTCGGGGACGGCGTGATTAAAAGTACGGTAGAAGGTGTAGTCAAAGAAGCGACTGACGAAGCGTCTGCAAAGAATGAGAACAAACCGGTTGTCAGCGTTGTCGGAGAAGAAGGTTTCTATGTGACCGGAAGAGTCGGAGAGACAATGCTTGATCAGATCAAAGAAGGAATGACTGCGACTGTAATGTCCTGGCAGTCGGGAGAATCCTACGAAGCGACAGTTACAGGTGTTGGCAACTCACCGGTAAGCGATTATTCCACAGGAGAGAACCAGAATCAGTCCTTCTATCCGTTCACGCTCGTGATCCACGGAGACGCAAATCTCTCGAATGGTGAGTCTGTGAATCTGTCGATGGATGGAATTGCAGCAGGTAGTGATGGATCAATCTATCTTGAAAAAATGTTTGTCCGCGAGGAAGGAAACCGCTATTATGTCTACAAGCGGGGCGATAACGGCAGATTAACAAAACAGTATGTAGAGGTTGGCAAAAATATGTACAATTCACTGGAGATCACCTCCGGTCTCACAATGGACGACATGATCGCATTCCCTTACGGCAGAGATGTCAAAGAAGGCGCAAAGACACAGGAAGCAGATACCCTGTACGACTATTATTAAGAAGACTGAACAGTATCAAAATGAAAGAGAGTGAGGTGCCATTATGTTAGAAGACATCAGACTGGCGTTTCAGGGAATCTGGAATCATAAATTAAGATCTGCGCTCACAATGCTCGGAATCATCATAGGAATCGGTTCCATTATAGCAATTGTGTCCACGATCAAAGGAACGAATGAACAGATTAAGAAGAATCTGGTCGGTGCAGGAAATGACGCGGTAAATGTACAGCTCTATCAGGGTGACTGGCCGATCGATCTGCAGTATCAGTCACTCCCGGACGGAGTGCCGGAGATCTCAGACGAGACATTGCAGGAAGTCGTTGAACTCCCGGAAGTGGAGACAGCGTCTTTATATCATACAAGAAATGAATACGACGCAGTTTACCGCGGCGCAAAGTCATTAAGTAACAGCGTGATCCTTGGAATTGACAGAAATTACCTGGATGTTTACGGATATCAGGTAACCAAAGGAAGAGGATTAACAGACAAAGATTATTCCGAAGGACGAAAAGTAGCCTTGATAGACAAGACAACAGCGGCAAGTTTATTCGACAATGCAGATGTGATCGGAAGAACGATCGAGATCAAGGGAGAGCCTTTTGTTGTCGTTGGAATGGTTGCAAAGAAAGCAGAGTCCCAGCCGGTAATCAACTCAATGGAAGATTACTACCGCTACATGTCAGATGACCAGAGCGGAAAGATTATTATTCCAGATCAAGTATGGCCGGTCATTTACCAGTATGACGAACCGCAGAACCTTGTCGTGCGTGCAAAAAGTACAGATGATATGACAACGGCAGGAGAGAAAGCCGCAGATATTTTAAATGCTATGCTGACAGTTTCAGATGATACCGTGAAATACAAAGGAGAAGATCTGTTAGAACAGGCAACACAGATCCAGGAGATCAGTAACTCGACAAATCAGCAGCTGATTTGGATCGCCAGCATTTCCCTGTTAGTTGGTGGAATCGGAGTTATGAATATCATGCTCGTGTCGGTTACAGAACGTACCGGCGAGATTGGATTAAAGAAGGCACTCGGAGCGAGAAAGCGCAGAATTCTGACACAGTTCCTGACAGAGGCGGCGGTACTGACACTGCTTGGAGGAATTATAGGTGTTCTTGGAGGAATCGCACTTGCGTACATTATATCCAAAGTCTCAGCGGTTCCGGTAGCGATCAGCGGAGTTTCGATTGTGATAGCAGTGCTGTTCTCCACACTGATCGGTATTATCTTCGGACTGATCCCGTCCGTGAAAGCGGCGAACATGAATCCAATCGAGGCACTTAGACATGAATAAAAAAACAGAGGAAAAAGAAAATACTTGTTTCAATTTCCTTCTATATCTGTTATAGTATGTGTTAATTAAAAGAGTCAGGAGAATCTGAGTGATCGGATTCTCCGTCTTTCTATGCAAAGAGAAAATAGCAATTATTAAAAGGAAAAGAGAAAAGGGGCATGTAAATTTGAGCAGCAGTACACTCGAGGGAAAGAAAAAGACAGAGAACGGAACAAAGAGGCTGATCTTCACAGCAGTATCTATCTTGCTGGAGATCGTCTTCCTTCTCTTTCTGTTTACAAAGGTAAGTGAATACGCAACTATTATTGACTGGGCAACAAGAATTGTGGCAATCTTTCTTGTGCTTGGACTTTACAGCATGGATAAGACTTCATCAATGAAAATGCCATGGATCATACTGATGCTTGCATTCCCGATTCTTGGTGTGAGTCTTTATCTTCTCGTAGGTCTGAACGGAAGCACGAAGAAGATGCGGGCAAGATATGAAGAGATTGATAAAAAACTGCTCCCATATCTTCCGGATAACAGACAGATTCTCGAATGGATGAAAGAAGAGAGTCCGCAGGCGGGGGCAATCGCTTCTTATCTGACGAATTACTCTTGTTACCCGGTTTATCAGAACACAGATGTTACATATTATGATGAGGCGATCAAAGGGCTGGATGCACAGCTGAAGGATCTTTCAAAGGCAGAAAAGTTCATCTTTATGGAGTATCATGCCATCGAAGACGAAGAGGCATGGCAACGGATCCAGACGGTACTTGAAGATCGTGTGAAAGCAGGCGTAGAAGTCCGTATCTTCTATGATGATATGGGATCGATCTGGTTTGTGAACATGGATTTTGCAACAAAACTGAAATCTTTAGGAATCAAATGCCGTGTATTTAACCCGATTCTGCCGGGACTGAATATGTTCCTGAACAACCGCGATCACCGGAAGATTACTGTGATTGACGGAAAGGTTGCTTACACAGGTGGATACAATCTGGCGAATGAGTATTTCAACATCACACATCCGTATGGAATCTGGAAAGATACCGGGATCCGTATGGAAGGAGATGCGGTCAAGTCTATGACAGTAGCATTTCTGGAAATGTGGAATGCAGCAGGAAATGTAAAGTCAAAAGAACTTGTACCGGAGAAATATGTGATCAACCATGCATACCAGGCACAACAGCGTGGTTATGTCCAGCCATATGCAGACAGTCCGCTTGATGGTGAGCAGGTAGGTGAGGAAGTATATATCAGTATGGCGAACAAAGCGGAGAAATACTGCTGGTTTATCACTCCATACCTGATTATCACAGACGAGATGACGCATGCACTCACACTGGCAGCAAAGCGTGGTGTTGATGTACGTATCATAACACCGGGTATCCCAGACAAGAAGATGGTTTACAGTGTGACCCGTTCCTTCTATCATAATCTGGTTAAGCATGGAGTCCGTATCTATGAGTGGACACCGGGATTCTGTCATGCGAAGATGAGTGTGGCAGATGATAAAATGGCGACCTGTGGAACGATCAATCTCGATTACCGCAGCCTGTACCATCACTTTGAGAATGGATGCTTCCTGGCAGATTGCGACGCAGTGCTGGAGATCCGGGATGATCTGATCCGCACGATGGGAGAAAGCAGAGAAGTGACTGAGCAGTATAAAGAAGGAAGAAGTGCGGGTTTAAGACTCGGACAGCTGATCTTACGTCTGTTTGCGGAGCTGCTCTGATAATATCGTTTGTGGGTTGAATTTGCATTGGATTGATTGTATAATGAACTGATTGTTGAGAAATTAACAATAGGTTTTTTATGAAATGGATGGTCTGCCGGTCAGAAGATACTGAACCCGACAGCCGGATATGAACTTTATTTTATGAAGGAGGAATCAACGATGATTACCTGGAACAATTTGGATAAGCTTACTTCTTATCAGGAACTTGAGAAGACAGAAAGTGTAGACCTCGCAGCAGTGATGGCCGGAGAGAACGGAGCAGAGCGTGTGAAGAACTACAGCGTTCCGATGGCAGAAGGACTTGCGTATAACTACGCAGCAAAACAGGTGAATGAGGATGTCCTTGCCGCACTCGTAAAACTGGCAGAAGAGGCACAGCTTTCTGAAAAATTTGAGGAGCTTTACAACGGTGCTGTCATCAACACCGGAGAGAACCGTCTCGTGCTTCATCAGCTGACCCGCGGCCAGCTCGGAAACACCGTTACGGCAGACGGCGTAGACAAACGTGCTTTCTACGTAGAGCAGCAGAACCGCATCGCAGAGTTCGCGAACAAAGTACATGCAGGTGAGATCACCAACGCAGCAGGTGAAAAATTCACCACCGTTGTGCAGATCGGTATCGGCGGAAGCGACCTTGGCCCGCGTGCGATGTATCTGGCTCTGGAAAACTGGGCAAAGAAAAACGGCTGCTTCAAAATGGAAGCAAAATTCATCAGCAACGTTGACCCGGATGACGCAGCAGCTGTTCTGAATTCGATCGACGTAGCACATTCCATCTTCGTTCTGGTATCCAAATCCGGAACCACACTGGAGACTCTGACCAATGAGTCCTTCGTAAAAGACGCTCTGAAAAATGCAGGCCTGGATGCATCCAAGCACATGATCGCCGTTACCAGTGAGACTTCTCCGCTGGCAAAGAGCGACGACTATCTGGCAGCATTCTTCATGGATGACTACATCGGAGGCCGTTATTCTTCCACATCCGCAGTCGGCGGCGCT
>OIBO01000386.1_pt1 | contig 10171 bp, 9 predicted proteins | sample 1581071 | NCBI WGS metagenome assembly OIBO01 (sample SAMEA3882504, study PRJEB24775) | human gut metagenome | biome: human-associated habitat; feature: intestine environment; material: feces | place: Netherlands | collected 2009/2010 | reverse complement strand
ATTCAGGCTGTACGGTTAATCCGTGGCTGATCAGCGCAGTCATGTAGCCGGTTTTGCGGTCTGCGGAAAAGACCAGGGAATTATCTACACCCAGATAAGCGATCTTCCGGTGGCCCAGAGCATAAAGATATTCTGTTGCCTCCTGTCCGGCCAGAAGGTTGTCATTATCGATGTAGATCGTATGATTGGTGTATTGTGCCGGTTTTCCGATCAGGATATAGAGAAGTCCTTCACTGAAAAGAAAATCAATAACAGGATCATTCACACGGGAATAAAGAACAATAAATCCGTTAACCTTACCGCTTCTGGACATGGAACGTACTGCGTTAAGGATCTCTTCTTCATTCTGACCGGTAACAATGGTGCTGATATACTGATGTGCGTTACAGTAGTGGCTGATCCCCCGGATCGTCTCAAGGTAAAAGGAATTCTCGTATGTCTCCTTTGGGGACGGAGGCAGGATGATACCGATGGAGCGGGAAATCTGTGCTGCCAGGTTGCTGGCCTGGAAATTCGGCTCATAGCCAAGCTCCGCCATGGCTCTGCGTACACGTTCCTTGGTTTCTTTACTGATAGATGGATTATTTTTGCAGGTTCTGGAAACGGTGGACGGGGACACCCCGGCCAGAGCTGCCACATCTTTGATGGTTACTGCCATAAAATTTGCCTCCTTATGGATATGCCGGATCAAAGCGGAAGTATGCCTCTGATCCGGCTTTTTTTATCTCAGTCTGATAGAGATATTGTAGTTCATAACAAGGATACTGTCAAACATATTGCACGGAAAATTGCATGAAATTGCGTAAAAACAGATGCACAGAAAATCAGGTAGTGAGATGCAGACAGATTCTGTTTGACATAATGAAAAACTGCACAAAATCAGGATGTAAAAATTGTAAGAAAGGTAGAAAAGACAAAAACGCATTGCACTTCATGCAAAATGGACGTATAATTTACGCAAACGGTTGCGTAAATTATATGAATATGCATCCGTGAGAGGATAATAGATAAGATGCTCTGAGATGCAGGGCTCAACATAAGGAGAGAAAAGATATGGATAAAAGAGCAGCCGGCATTCTGATGCCGATCACAAGCCTGCCGTCAGAGTACGGCATCGGATGTTTTTCAAAGAGTGCCTATGATTTTGTGGACTGGCTGAAGGAAGCGGGACAGAGCTACTGGCAGATTCTGCCGCTTGGACCGACTGGATACGGGGATTCCCCGTACCAGTCTTTCTCCACATATGCTGGAAATCCATATTTTATTGATCTGAAGACACTGATCAAAGAAGGACTTCTGACAAAAAAAGAATGTAAAGTGTATGATTTTGGAGAGCAGGCAGGCAGTATTGATTACGAAAAAATCTACAATTCAAGATTTAAAGTGCTGAAAAAGGCATTTGAGCGTTTCGAAAAAGATGAAGCATATGATAACTTTATCAAAGAAAATGCGTATTGGCTGGATGATTATAGTCTTTACATGGCAATCAAGGACAGCAAAGGTGGAATCAGCTGGAATGAATGGGAAGAAGCCCTGAAAAACCGCGAGGAAGCAGCACTTGAGAATGCGAGAGAAGAACTTGCAGAAGAGATTGATTTTTACAAATTCCAGCAGTATGAATTCGATAAACAGTGGTCACAGCTTCACGCTTATGCAAATGAACAGGGAATTCAGATCGTTGGAGATATTCCGATTTATGTTGCAATGGACAGTGCTGATGCATGGGCGCATCCGGAGCTGTTCCAGCTGGATCAGGATAATGTACCGCTGGCAGTAGCAGGATGCCCTCCGGATGGATTTTCTGCAACCGGTCAGTTATGGGGAAATCCGCTGTATCGCTGGGATTATCACAGAAATACAGGATATCAGTGGTGGATTTCCAGAATGAGTTATTGCTTCAGACTGTATGATGTTGTGCGAATCGATCATTTCCGTGGATTTGATGAATATTTCTCTATTCCATACGGAGATAAAGATGCAAGAGGCGGACACTGGGAAAAAGGCGCTTGGATGGAAGCAGGTTATCGCAGAGGACTTAGGATATATGACAGATTCTGTACGTCATCTGGTATATGAGAGCGGCTTCCCGGGAATGAAGGTTCTGGAATTTGCGTTTGACTCCAGAGATTCCGGATGTGCCAGTGATTATCTGCCACATAATTATCCGGAGAACTGCGTGGCATATACAGGAACCCATGATAATGAAACTATCGTGGGATGGTGGAAGAGCATCACAGCAGCTGAGAGAAAACTGGCGAGAGATTATCTGTGTGATCATGCAACACCGGAAGAAGAACTGTATAAATGTTTCATCAGTCTGATCATGCGCAGTGCTGCGCGTGTCTGCGTTATCCCAATGCAGGACTATATGGGACTGGACAACAGATTCCGAATGAATAAACCATCTACAGTTGGTACGAACTGGAAGTGGAGAATCAAGAAGAGAGATCTTACAAAGAAACTCCAGAAGGAAATATATGATGTGACACTTCGTTACGGACGTAAGAACTGGGATTAAATACATAATGAAATAACTGGAATAATGACAGCGTTTCGGATATAAATAATATTCGGAACGCTGTTTTTTTAACCGAATCAAGCAGTTATTTGGTTAAAAAAGCAACGAAGGGGATGGTTTTGGCTGCTTTGTTTCATTCAGCCAGAGTGATTTGTCAGAGGGAGAAAAAAAGGACAGTTTCGCAAGTTCTTTATTTTTGTATGAAAAAGAAAACATTGAAATTGTTTTGACAGGCGTACAATTGAAAAAGAAATGCATTGATTTTCAGGCAATGTCTGATAAAATATTAACCAGAAAAAACAAAAGAACAGATTTTCAGGAGGGAACATAAATGAACTATAACAGATTAGAAACCAGTCTGATCGATGTGATCAAAGAGGAACAGGCGAAGCTTGGATATATGAAAGAGAAGATCAGCCTTTATTATCCGCTCAGTTCCCTGAATCATTTCTTTGGCGGTGAGACAGATGCTGCAGGCATGATGGAGATTTTAAAAGATTTTCCTTCTTATATAGAAGAGAAATTTGGTGAAGTAGCAGTATCACACAGAGGAGATCGTTTCTGCTTCACTGTTTCGGAAAAAGCTTCCGAATATGTACATAATAATATGAAAGAGAATGAATTCATCAAGGCATTGATCGAACTGGTCGGCAGACATGGATGTACGATAGAGGAAATTAAAGAACTGTTCCATTCTTATTCAGATAAAATCATTACTGAACCAATGGATAACGAGGAGTTTGATGTGATGATCCGCTTTGATGACGGATCAGATCCTTATTATTATTGTTTTAAAGATGAAGGATGCCATATCATTTACCACAGATTTCTGCCGGAAGACTATGCAGATTTTGGATTCTGATAAGAATGAGTGAAAAATTTTCCAACTGTCGGATCGGCAAAAATATATGTGACATTTGCAATAAAAGTATGTTATTTTTTTGTCAAATATCAACAAAAATAAGTCGAAATTCTATATTGACAGATAGTCTCAATAATGGTAATTTTTATTTGATTTAATGTTTTCATTTATAGAAACAGGTAACATTTTATTACATTATTTTACAGGAATAAAATAGATAAAATTGAGTTGACAGTTTGGAGGGAAAGATTAAATGAGAAAAACCAAAATTATCTGTACAATGGGACCGTCTACTGATAAGGGCGATGTTATGGAGCAGCTTGTGAGAGAGGGAATGGACGTAGCACGTTTCAACTTCTCACATGGACCTCACGATGAGCAGAGAGGTCGTATCCAGAAACTGAGAGAGCTTCGCAAGAAATATGACAGACCTGTTGCAGCACTTCTTGATACCAAGGGACCGGAGATCAGACTTGGATGCTTCAAGGATGGCAAGGTTTCTCTGGAAGAAGGACAGATTTTTACATTTACAAATAAAGATATTGAAGGAACTAATGAGTGCGTAAGCATTACTTATAAAGAGCTTTATAAGGATGTGCAGCCGGGCGGACATATTCTGGTTGATGATGGACTTGCAGACCTGGAGGTTCAGGACATCTCAGGAAAGGACATTGTCTGCAAGGTTATTAATGCAGGTGTGATTGGCGACAGGAAGGGTGTCAATGTTCCGGGTGCAAACCTGAAGATGCCATTCATCAGTAAAAAAGACCATGATGATCTTCTCTTCGGTATCCAGGAAGGATTTGATTTCGTTGCAGCATCTTTTACACGTACTGCAAACGATATCCGCGAAGTAAGAAAAATCCTGAAAGAAAACGGCGGTGAAGAGATTCAGATCATTGCAAAGATTGAGAACCAGCAGGGCGTTGACAATATCGACGAGATTATTGAAGCAGCAGATGGCATCATGATCGCCAGAGGTGACATGGGTGTTGAGATCCCGCCGGAATATGTACCTGTTATCCAGCAGAAAATCATCCAGAAAGTTTACACAGCAGGAAAACCGGTTATTACAGCAACACAGATGCTTGACTCCATGATCTCTCATCCGAGACCAACCCGTGCAGAGGCTACAGACGTTGCCAATGCGATTTTCCAGGGAACAAGTGCAACTATGCTTTCAGGAGAAACCGCAGCTGGTAAATATCCGGTACAGGCACTTCAGATGATGAGCCGTATTGCAGAACATATGGAGCAGAATATTGATTACAATACAATCTTTAAGAAAACAGACAGAAATGAGAATCCGGATATTACAAATGCAATCGCACATGCAACCTGTCTGACCGCAATCGACCTGAAGGCCAGTGCAATCCTTGCAGTGACAAAATCCGGAAGTACAGCTCATATGATGTCCAAACACAGACCAGGATGTCTGATCGGTGCATGTACAAGCTCTGAGAGAGTTCTTCGCCAGCTGAATCTGTCCTGGGGTGTTTACCCGATGCTGATCAAAGAAGAATACAGTTCTGAGATCCTTTGCCTGAGAGCAATCGAAGCAGCACAGAAGCATAAACTTGTAAAAGTTGGCGACACTATTGTATTTGCCGGTGGTGTACCGCTTGGAATTCCGGGAAGAACAAACCTGATCCGCGTCTGCACAGTAGAATAGTGGAGCAGGTTATGAAACGGTTAGTCATAAAAAATAAAAGAAAAATCTGGCTCTGGTTTCTGTTTATCGTGCTTCTGATCCTGGCATGCAGGGCTGCGTATGTCACGGGAAATAAGAATATGCAGATAAGAGACGAGGCAGTAGAGGAACAGCAGGTAGAGAATGTAGTGGGACAGGATAAAGTGGAGAGATTATGCTGAATCAATTTTCGAGAACTGAGCTTCTTCTTGGAAAAGAAGCGATGGATAAACTGGAGAATGCCCGTGTGGCAGTATTTGGAATCGGAGGAGTTGGAGGTTATGTATGTGAAGCATTGGTCAGAAGCGGCGTAGGGGCCTTTGATCTGATCGATGATGACAAAGTATGCCTGACGAATCTTAACAGACAGATTATTGCCACCAGGAAAACTGTTGGTCAATATAAAACAGAGGTGATGCGGGACAGGATCCTGGACATTAATCCGAAAGCAGATGTGAGAATCCATAACTGTTTTTATCTTCCGGAGAATGCTGCTGATTTCGATTTTAGTGAGTATGATTATGTGGTAGATGCTGTGGACACAGTGACTGCGAAGATTGAACTGATCATGCGTGCAAAAGAGGCAGGGACTCCTGTTATCAGCAGTATGGGTGCCGGAAATAAGCTGGATGCCAGTGCATTTCGGGTGGCAGATATCTATAAGACGAAGGTGTGCCCGCTGGCGAAGGTTATGCGCAGAGAGCTGAAGAAGCGTGGTGTGAAAAAACTGAAGGTTGTTTATTCGGAAGAACAGCCGATCAGACCGATTGAAGATATGGCAATCAGCTGCAGATCGCATTGTATTTGTCCTCCGGGTGCTGCGCATAAGTGTACGGAGCGCAGAGATATTCCGGGCAGTGTGGCGTTTGTGCCGTCTGTCGCCGGGCTGATTATTGCAGGAGAGGTTATTAAAGACCTGACTGCAGAGTACAGAAGATAAGAAGTGTTTATTTTGAGATGTGTATGGTGTCAGAAATGGTATGGTGCACATCTTTTTTTGCGGGAAATATTTGGAATCGGATGGGGGTATTACTTTTGGATTTTATAGAATTGTTATAGGGAAAAAGTCAAAATAATATAAAAATTTATGGGATTTTCAAAAGATAATGAAAGAAAAAGGAGAGAATCTGTGATACACTGTCATTATTGACGGATAGAAATCTATTAGAACTGTGGAGATATAGAAGTTTGGTAGGTCAATGTCTGAATGATGTCAGCTTAATAAATTTCAGATTGGAGGATATAACATCGGATGAAAACAAATTACAACAGAACAGTGCAGGCCTGTTTTATCGGATATGTAGTGCAGGCCATTGTGAACAATTTCGTTCCTCTGCTGTTTCTGACATTTCAGGGCAGTTACGGGATTTCGCTGCAGAAGATCACACTTCTGGTTACTTTTAATTTCGGGATCCAGTTGCTGGTAGATTTGGCATCGATTGGATTTGTGGACAGAATAGGTTATCGTGCATCTATGATCCTGGCACATGCAATGGCGGCTGCAGGTCTGATTTTGCTCACAGTATTGCCGGAGTGCCTGGGAGATCCGTTTGTGGGACTTCTCATTGCAGTTATGATCTATGCCATCGGAGGCGGATTGCTGGAGGTGCTGGTAAGTCCTGTGGTGGAAGCCTGCCCTACAGATAATAAGGAAAAAGCAATGAGTCTCCTTCATTCCTTTTATTGTTGGGGACATGTGGGAGTGGTACTTCTTTCTACATTATTCTTTCGTATTTTCGGGATTGCAAACTGGAAATATATGGCGCTGGTGTGGGCATTGATTCCCATTGCAAATGGAATCCTTTTTACCAGAGTTCCCATTGCTCCACTGCTGGATGAGGGTGAAAAGGGGCTGACTATGGGAGAGCTTTTTAAGAAAAAAATCTTCTGGGTTCTGATGTTAATGATGCTCTGTGCAGGAGCCAGTGAGCAGGCGGTAAGCCAGTGGGCTTCTACTCTGGCTGAGAAAAGCTTTGGAATCAATAAAACTATCGGAGATCTGGCAGGGCCCATGGCGTTTGCAATTCTTATGGGAAGTTCAAGGGCATTTTATGGGAAATTTGGAGATAAAATCAATCTGGAACGCTTTATGCAATACAGTGCAGTTCTGTGCATGGTTTCCTATCTGATGATCGCATTTATCCCGGTACCTGCGTTGGGAATCCTTGGATGTGCGGTTTGCGGTCTGTCTGTAGGTATTATGTGGCCGGGAACCTTCAGCATGGCGGCTGCCTCAGTAAAGCGTGGCGGAACAGCCTTGTTTGCCCTCCTTGCCCTTGCTGGAGATGTGGGATGTTCATCCGGACCAACCTATGTGGGGATGATTTCAGGAGCACTGAATGATAATCTGAAACTTGGAATCTTTGCGGCACTGATTTTCCCTGTGTTGATGATAATGGGGATTAAGATGATTGGAAGTCTGCAAAAATATGATTGAGATATATTAAAAAGTATGGAACGATTAATTTTTCATATTGATGTAAACAGCGCATTTCTTTCCTGGGAGTCAGCCAGAAGGGTAAGCCAGGGGCTGCCGGATCTCAGGGAGATTCCCTCCTGTGTGGGAGGAGATCCAAAGAAACGGACAGAGTACACACGCTGTTCCCGGACGAAATACCGGAGAAAATGTGGCCACTTCCTGTCCGTAACCTGTTATTTCTGGGAAAAGCCTCCGAGCAGAAGCTTCTGAATCAGGGAATCCGTACTATTGGTGATCTGGCAAGGGAACGGGAAGCAAATGTACAGCTCTGGCTTGGAGAAAAACCAGAGCACAGATGAAAAATGAAGACAGACAGGAAGAATAAAAGCGCAGAGATGATACTTTTTCTCTGCGCTTTTATAGCGGACTGTTATACATATTTCAGAAATTCTTCATCCTGGATCCGGGAAGTATGGATGGCATTTTGGATAGCCTGAGCCATGACTTCTGCGGCGAGAGTTCCTGCCATATTGATATCTACAGAAACATCGCCAATGCTGGCAGCATAGATGGAATCGCCGTCAGCCATAGTTGCTACAGGATTGATGCATCTGGCATAGGCACAGCGGGTCATAGAGGCAATTTTATTCAGTTCAGCCTTTGAAAATGCCCCATTGGTGATCACAGCCCCGATGGTGGTATTGCCGGTAAACTGGTCATGAGGTGTCATAAAGCGGTATAATTCGTGGACACTGTCCAGAAACCCGCTTCTGTCAGGTGTTTTCAGCCCTGCAATTTTCTGACCATTTTGTGGACTGAAGATATCTCCCAGTGCATTGACAACGACAATTGCGGCCATCTGGAAATTTCCCACTGATACAGCGGCAATACCAAGACCTGACTTCATGGATTGTTTCATACCGTAAAGTTTTCCCACAGTTGCACCGGTACCTGCACCGATATTTCCGGTTCTGGTATCTGTTCCTGCAAATGCCTGACGGCAGGCTTCTTCGCCCATTTTTGCAGTTGGACGTATTTTAGGATCTCCGTAAGAGAGGTCATAGATACAGGACTGGCATACAAGAGGAACCAGGGCTGCACCGGTGTTATAACCGATATTTTGTGATTCCAGATAGTTCATCACACCGTCAGCAGCAGCCAGTCCATAGGCAGAACCTCCGGACAAGACAATAGCATTGATGGGATTGTCGGCAGTGACAGGAGAGGTGAGAGGAGTTTCCCTGGAAGCAGGACCGCCACCGCTGATATCACAGCCAACCTTTGCACCCAGTGGGAAGTAAAGAACGGTTACCCCGGTCTGGGCATTATAATCGGAAGCATGACCGATGCGTAAATTTGAAAGATCTGTAATAGAAATCTCTTTTAATAATGACATAAAAATCTCCTTTGTATTAACCGAATCAGGTAGGGTTCCTGCTTTAAATGTGCCGGATAAAAAAATCCTGACTACAGTGACAATGTAGTCAGGGTTGTTTGGCAAACGGCTGTTCTTTTAAAGATTATGCACGTTTCAGTGCCACAGAAAGTGCCTTGGAAACGATGCTTCCCACTACAAAGCAGAAGCCCGCTTCGATCAGTCCCTGAACGCCCACAAAAGCAGCAACGAAGACAACAGGATTGCTTACTCCAAGACTGGAAACAATACCCTGAATGTAATCTGTGTTGTAGAAGAAGAGACATAAAAAGCCCATGAAGAAGAAGGTATTCAGTAACGGACATGCCAGTGAAGCAATGTAATAGGAAAATTTCTTCGCCGGTGATTTATATAATGCTGCGAAAATAAGTCCTGTGATCCATCCTTCCAGCACACGTGCCACGATACACACAATAAAAGTGCCAAATGGATTAATGTTAAAAAGTGCGGCAGCGAAAGCTGAACTTCCTGTGACAGCCATATAGAAGCTGGTTGCACCGAAAGCAAGTCCGCATACAGCACCACCTTTCGGTCCGAGGATGATAGCTCCTACAGCTACCGGGATGGTGAGAAGAGTGATGGATAAGCCGGGAGTACGAAGGTAGCCCAGCGGGGTAAAGGACATGAGCAGAATAATGGCAATCATCATAGCCAGCTCTACCATGTAAAGAGTGCTGCTTCTTTTTGTGGCAGCTGTTGTAGTAGTTGTTGTTGTGTTCATATGAATTCTCCTTTTGGTCTGATAAAACGGCGCAATGCGTCCCCTGCTTTTCAGACAGTTTAGAGTATGGGGATCAGGCGTTATGAAAAATATACATCAGAACAAAAGATATGAAACAAGAAATATCTTCCGGTAAAAATTTCCAGTGTGTAGACGCCTTACAGGTCGCCTCACAAATTTAACCAGACTGTGAAGTGGATGACTTTATCCACCAGACTGTCAGATGTGGAAATCAGATGCATTTTCTTTCGAATAACGCTCCCGTAAACAATAACACATTTGATTAAAAACTGCAATATTTTATAGTATGTTTGAAAATAAATACAGGATATAGAGGTGTTTCTATATCCTGCAAAAAATATTGATTATGAGATTTAGCGTTCCATCATGCTGATGGATTCAATTCCAACGCTTCCACCGCGGACCACTTCAATTCTGTGGAATTCTTCCTTGATCAGTTTAACAACTGCATCATTCTTGGTGGCTGTCTGGACAAATTCCAGAAGCAGACTGTCTTTGCCATAGT
>OIBO01000378.1_pt1 | contig 10312 bp, 9 predicted proteins | sample 1581071 | NCBI WGS metagenome assembly OIBO01 (sample SAMEA3882504, study PRJEB24775) | human gut metagenome | biome: human-associated habitat; feature: intestine environment; material: feces | place: Netherlands | collected 2009/2010 | reverse complement strand
CAATTCGGTGCAGCAAGAGTTGCAGCGCGCCCTCTCCATACTTCTGAGAAAGGAAATGGAGGTGGTGGGAGCAGGAAGGACCGATACCGGCGTACATGCCCGACACATGGCAGCCCACTTCGATACCGACAGGATTCCGATGGAACCCGACCAGCTGGTATACCGTCTGAACCGCATCCTGCCCCGCGACATCGCCGTATACGAAGTAAGGGAGGTAGCCCCGGAGATGCATGCCCGTTTCTCTGCCATCTCACGCACATACCATTATTATATACATACGCAGAAGGATCCGTTTGAGCGCCATTATTCACTGCAGATGAACTATCCCCTGAATTTCGAAAAGATGAACGAGGCGGCTCAGCATTTTCTGCATCACGAAGACTATGCAGCGTTCTGCAAGGCGGGTGGCGACAACAAGACAACCCTCTGCGAGGTGACACAAGCCCAATGGGTACAGACCTCACCCTCTACCTGGTATTTTGAGATAACCGCCAACCGCTTTCTCCGCAACATGGTGCGTGCAGTAGTGGGTACGCTGATTGATGTGGGAAGAGGGAAAATAAGCGAAAGTCAGTTTCTCGACATCCTGCACAACGGAACCCGCAGCGATGCAGGCGAGAGTATGCCAGGACACGCCCTCTTCTTGGAGGAGGTGAGATACGACTTGTAAAGACAAAAGGGTAAAAAGAATTCATGATATAATATGTGGTTAATTTTAGCATTTCTCTCAGCCACCTTGCTGGGATTTTATGACGCCTTCAAGAAAAAGGCTCTTTCAGGTAACGCAGTTATTCCGGTACTGTTTCTCAACACGCTCTTCTCGTCGCTCATCTTCATTCCTTTTATCGTGACGAGCTATACGACGAATGCACTCGACGGAACAATCTTCCATGTCGCCTCTGGCGGATGGGAAGTACACAAATACATCATTCTGAAAAGCTTTATCGTGCTGAGCAGCTGGACTTTCGGCTACTTCGGTATGAAGCATCTGCCCCTTACCATTGTGGGACCTATCAACGCCACACGTCCTGTAATGACACTCGTGGGAGCCATGCTTGTATATGGCGAGGTACTCAACCTGTACCAATGGATAGGTGTCATCTTAGCAGTAGTTTCATTCCTCATGCTGTCGAAAAGCGGAAAAAAGGAAGGTATCGACTTCAAGCACGACAAATGGATATACTTTATCGTCCTGGCTGCCGTATTGGGAGCCATCAGCGGACTGTATGACAAATACCTCATGGCTCCGCCCGAGAACGGAGGTGTGGGACTTGACCGCATGATTGTGCAGAGCTGGTACAACATCTACCAGTTAGTCATGATGGGATTCATGATGATGATTCTATGGTGGCCGGCACGCCACAAGACAACCCCTTTCCGCTGGCACTGGTCCATCATCTTTATCAGCATCTTCCTGAGTGCTGCCGACTTCGTGTACTTCTATGCGCTGAGTCTGCCGGGAGCCATGATCAGCATCGTGAGCATGGTGAGACGAGGAAGCGTCATCGTAAGCTTCCTCTTCGGAGCTGCCCTCTTCCACGAGAAAAACCTCAAGGCCAAGTTTGTCGACCTGTTGTTGGTGCTCATCGGTATGCTCTTCTTATACTTCGGAAGTAAGTAGTTGTAGTAAAAGGAAAAAACGAAGCCGGCTTCGTTTTTTCAGCTTGTCAGGAAATAAATGCCGGCCAAGATGGCAAGCACGATGACAGTTACTACTGTCTTGAACAAGCAGGTAGCAACTTTCTTCACTATCAGGAAGCCCACAATCAGCACGATGAGAGCAAAAACGTAATATTCAAAATGATTCATGTCTTTTCTTTAGATGTTATGATTTCAAAGCTCGGCGAAATTCTGGTGGGATAGGAGTCTCAAACTCCATGGGCTGATGCGTAACGGGATGATAGAAGCAAAGCACTTAGGCATGAAGGTACAAGCGATGGCAAGGATCATCTCCATTTCCATATTTGATATCGCCACATACAGGATGTCCCATATCGGCAGTATGAACACGTATCTGGTTCTTACGCCCCGTCTCCAATTTAAATTCTACAAGAGAATAATCAGTTGAGCGCTGAAGCGTATGATAGTGAGTGACAGCATATTTGCCGCCATTGTCTGTATCACTGCTATAAGTAATATATGCCTTATTGTCCTTCAGCCAGTTGGCTATAGTTCCTTCATCTTCCTCCATCTCGCCCGACACCAAAGCCACATAGCGGCGGTCGTATACGTTGTGATGCCAGTCATCCTCCAAGGCAAGTTCGGTCTGCTTGTCCTTGGCATAAATCATCAATCCGCTGGTATCACGGTCGAGTCGATGCACCACATGAGCCTGACAGTTCTGACGGGTTTTGTGGAAGTAGTCGTCGAGCACGGTCTTCACATTGAGCGATGAATGTCCTGCCGCCATACTCAGTATGCCGATCTGCTTTTCCACCACCACCAAATACCGGTCTTCGTAAACAATCTTGAGATACTTGCTCTTGAAGGTTTCCTGGTTCTTCTTCGACTTGCTGACGGCAATCTTCATGCCGGGTCTCAGAGGATAGTCGAACTTGGTGATCGTCTTGCCGTCCACACGGATGCCACGGCCTTGCAGTATCTGCTTGATTTTGGTCTTGCTCGAACTCTTGACGTTTTCCAACAGCCATTCCAACAGAGGCGCAGGCTTGCTGACCACATAATGGTCATACTCATTGGGGACTCCAAACCCTCCCCTGTCAGCGCGCTTCTGCCACTTATTGTTTTCTTGTCGCATATCAGTTGTAAATCGTTTTTGGTCTACAAATTTATGCCTTTTTGTTCGATTGACAAAAAATATCTATGTTTTTAACTAAATATTAAGTCCTTTTCATCACTAAATTTCTGATTTACAAATATTTTTTGTACCTTTGCATCCAAATTTGAAAATAACATACAATAAACTTTTAAGTTAATGATAACTGTAACCAATTTAGCGATACAATTTGGAAAGAGAGTCCTCTATAAGGACGTAAACCTCAAGTTCACTCACGGTAACATTTATGGTATTATTGGTGCCAACGGTGCCGGTAAGTCAACCTTCCTTCGCGCCATCAGCGGAGATCTGGAGCCCAACAAGGGAAGCGTGGAATTAGGACCAGGCGAGCGCCTCTCGGTATTGGAGCAGGACCACTTCAAATATGATGAGTTCCGCGTCATGGACACCGTTCTGATGGGTCACCAGCCTCTTTGGGAAAACATGAAGGAGCGCGAGCGCCTCTACTCTAAGGAAGAGATGACCGAGGAAGACGGCAACCGTGCTGCCGACTTGGAGTTGAAGTTTGCCGAGATGAATGGATGGGAGGCTGAGAGCAATGCTGCCCAGCTGCTTCAGAACCTTGGTGTACAGGAAGACAAGCACAACAAGCTCGTAGGCGAGCTTTCAAATACAGAGAAGGTACGTGTCATGCTGGCAAAAGCCCTCTTCGGAAACCCAGACAACCTGTTGCTCGATGAGCCTACCAATGACCTTGACCTCGACACCGTGGAATGGTTGGAGGAATATCTGAGCAACGTGGAGCAAACCGTATTGGTGGTTTCTCACGACCGTCACTTCCTCGATGCTGTGAGCACCCAGACCGTAGATATCGACTTCGGCAAGATAACCATGTTTGCCGGAAACTACTCTTTCTGGTACGAGAGTTCACAGTTGGCTCTGCGCCAGGCTCAGAACCAGAAGATGAAGGCTGAGGAAAAGAAAAAGCAGTTGGAAGAGTTCATCCGCCGATTCTCTGCCAACGTGGCTAAGAGTAAGCAGACCACATCCCGCAAGAAGATGCTCGAGAAGCTCAACGTCGAGGAGATTCGTCCTTCAAGCCGTAAGTACCCAGGCATCATCTTCCAGATGGACCGCGAACCTGGCAACCAGATTCTTGAGGTGGAAGGCTTGAAAGCTGTCGACGAGGATGGAACAGTTCTCTTCGACAACGTAAACTTCAACATCGAGAAAGACGAGAAGGTGGTATTCCTCTCTCATAACCCCAAGGCCATGACCGCCCTCTTCGAAATCATCAATGGCAACAGAAAGGCTGACGCAGGAGAATACAAGTGGGGCGTAACCATCACAACAGCCTATCTCCCACTCGACAACACCGAATTCTTCCAGAGCGACATGAACCTGGTAGACTGGCTCAGCCAGTACGGTCCGGGCAACGAGGTGGCCATGAAGGGTTACTTAGGTCGTATGCTCTTCAGCGGCGAGGAGGTTTTGAAGAAGGTAAACGTGCTCTCGGGAGGCGAGAAGATGAGATGTATGATAGCTCGTATGCAGCTGCAGAACGCCAACTGTCTGATTCTCGACACACCTACCAACCATCTGGACCTGGAAAGCATTCAGGCTTTCAACAACAACCTAATAGGCTTCAAGGGAAATGTGCTTCGCCAGCCACGACCACGAGTTCATCAACACGGTAGCCAACCGCATCATCGAGCTGACCCCATCGGGCACCATCGACAAGCTCATGTCGTACGATGAGTACATCTACGACGAGGCTATCAAGGAGCAGAAAGCCAAGATGTACAACGTATAAGAAACAACATGCCAACCCCACCATTTCGAAAGGAACAAGTAGGTTGGCATGTTTTTTGCAACACACGCCACAAAACGTGTTAAACAAAAAAAACAACATTCATTATGTCTAAAGAAAAAGAAATCAAGATAGAAGATGCCAACGCCAACGAGAAGGTTGACGAGCAGCAGACAGAAAAGCAGACAGAACAGGCTCAGACTGACAACCTGTCAGCCGAAGACGGTAAAGAGAAAGAAACCGAAGAACTTGATCCTCTCGCCAAGGCAGAACAGGAAGTAGAATCACTCAAAAAACAGTTGCTCTACAAGACTGCCGAATTTGAGAACTACCGCAAGCGCACCCTGAAGGAGAAAGCAGACCTCATCCTCAATGGCGGTGAGAAGACAATCGCTGCCATCCTGCCTATCCTGGACGACTTTGAACGTGCCATCGCCGACAAGAGCGAGGATCCTAAAGTCATCAAGGAAGGTGTGCAGATGATTTTCAATAAATTCAGCAAAGCCCTCGAAAGCCTTGGTGTCAAGAAGATCGAGACACAGGACAAAGATTTCGATGTAGACTATCACGAGGCTGTTGCCATGGTGCCCGGTATGGGCGATGACAAGAAAGGAAAGGTAATAGACTGCATCCAGACCGGCTACACACTCAACGACAAAGTAATACGCCACGCTAAAGTTGCCGTAGGACAATAGAACAAGAATAAATAAAACATAAAGAATTCAACATTAGCAAATGGCTAAGAGAGACTATTACGAGGTGCTTGGCGTCGACAAGTCGGCATCCGACGATGAAATCAAGAAGGCTTATCGAAAGATAGCCATCAAATATCACCCAGACCGCAATCCTAACAATAAGGAGGCAGAGGAAAAGTTCAAGGAAGCCGCCGAGGCTTACGACGTACTGCGCGACCCTCAGAAGAGACAGCAGTATGACCAGTTTGGATTCAATGGTCCACAAGGTGGATTCGGAGGATTCGGAGGCGGCGCAGGCATGAACATGGACGACATCTTCTCTATGTTCGGCGATATCTTTGGCGGACATGGAGGTGGAGGCTTCGGCTTCGGAGGCAGCGCACAGCCACAAATGCACCAGGGAAGCGACCTGAGAATCAAGGTAAAACTCAATTTGAAGGAAGTTGCCAACGGTGTCACCAAAAAGTTTAAAGTTCATAAAGACCTGAAGTGCCCCGACTGCCAGGGTACAGGAAGTGAAGGTGGAGCCAAGCCCGAAACTTGCAACACTTGTCATGGAACAGGCTATACCATCAAGAGCGTTCGCTCCATCTTTGGCATGATGCAGACTCAAGCCGCCTGCCCTACCTGTCACGGAGAAGGCACTGTTATCAAGAACAAGTGTAAGACCTGTGGCGGCGATGGTGTTGTAAAAGGCGACGAGGTAGTGGAAATCAACATTCCTGCCGGAGTTCAGGACGGAATGGTACTCACCGTAGCAGGAAAGGGAAATGCCGGAAAGCGCAACGGATACCCCGGAGATATACAGGTCCTCATCAGCGAGGAAAGCAACGACACCTTCGAGCGCGACGGACAGAACCTCTACTACAACCTGGTTCTCGATTTTGCCACTGCTACTTTAGGAGGCGAGGTAGATGTTCCTACCATAGAGGGCAAGACCACTGTCAAGATTGAGCCTGGCACACAGCCTGGCAAGCAGATTCGCCTGCGCGGAAAAGGGCTGCCAGCCGTAAAAGGCTACGGATATGGCAAGGGAGACATCATCTGCAACGTAACCGTCTATGTCCCCAAGACACTTACCAAGGAAGAGAAAGAACTGATTAAGAAACTGAAGGACAGCGAGAACTTCAAGGCAGACAATGCTACGAAGAAGACGCTCTTCGACAGTTTGAAAAATCTGTTCAAGTAATTTTTCAAAATAAAACTAAGAGCAATCCTCTTCTCCAAAACAAGAAGAACAGGATTGCTCTTTATCATTAATGAAGACACACACCTATTATATATACACATATATGAACTACAAAGAAACGACAGAATATCTGTTTACAAGAACTCCCGTTTTCGAAAAGGTAGGCGCCACAGCATACAAACCCGGACTGCAAACCACACATGCCCTGGATGAGCACTTCGGTCATCCCCATCAGTATTTCAAAACCATCCATGTAGCAGGAACCAACGGCAAAGGCTCCTGCTCACACACCATTGCTGCCATCCTTCAGGCACAAGGATACAAAGTAGGACTCTACACCTCGCCACACCTGGTAGATTTCCGCGAGAGAATACGCATCAACGGCGAATGCATTCCCGAACAATATGTGGTAGACTTTGTAGAAGAGGAACGTTCCTTCTTCGAGCCCTTGCATCCATCCTTCTTTGAACTAACCACAGCCCTGGCTTTCAAGTATTTCAAAGAACAACAGGTAGACTATGCCGTCATAGAAGTGGGATTGGGAGGACGCCTCGACTGTACAAACATCATCACCCCCATCCTGTCCATCATCACAAACATCAGCTACGACCACACCCAGCTACTTGGCGACACCCTTGAGAAAATAGCTTTCGAGAAGGCTGGCATCATCAAGGAAGATGTGCCCGTAGTAATAGGAACCACCACCACAGAAACCCGTCCTGTGTTCGAAACCATAGGAAAGGAAAGAAAGGCGCCCGTCATCTTCTCAGAGGAATCTGCCTTCAGCAACGACACCGTTGCAACAACTGCGGAAGGTCGTCACGTGTTAGGCACCCATACTTTCGGACCTATAGAGATGGAACTCCAGGGAATCTATCAGGAAGAAAATGCAAGAACCATACTTTGCGCCATATCTATCCTGCTCGACAAAGGCATCGTCGGCAAAGAAGCCATCCTAAAAGGATTTGCCAACGTATGCGAGACGACAGGACTGCGCGGACGTTGGGAAAAACTGAACGACAAACCTCTTGTCATCTGCGATACAGGACACAACGTGGCTGGATGGAAATTTCTAAGCCAACAGATCGAAAAACAACCATGCACACACCGACATATCGTCTTCGGAATGGTGGACGACAAAGATGTGTCAAGTGTACTGGAGTTGCTTCCTAAAACAGACACAACCTACTACTGGACACAAGCCTCAACAAAGAGGGCTATACCCGTGGAAAAGCTATGCAAGATGGCACAGGAGCATGATCTTGCTGGCAACACATATCTGTCTGTAAAAGAAGCATTTGAAGCTGCAAAAAGAGAAGCAAAGAATACCGACTTCATCTTCGTGGGAGGTTCGAGCTATGTGGTAGCCGATTTGCTGGCATAATATATTTTAGTTTTTTTAAATCAAATAAGTTGCAAAAAAATTTGTTGTAATCATTTTTTTTTATTTACTTTGCAGTATGTAACTTTAAAACATTCGAATAACTAAACAATTGGGATATTATGAATACAGAACCAGCAAATAAGTGCGGTCTGAAAAGAGAAGATTTTCAGACCACAGTCAATGGCAAGCAGACAGACTTGTTCGTACTGAAAAACAGTAACGGTAATGAGGTTGCCGTAACCAATTATGGAGGCGCCATTGTAGCCATCATGATGCCCGACAAGGACGGAAATTACGCCAATCTTATTCAAGGACATGACAACATACAGGATGTCATCAATTCTCCTGAGCCTTTCCTGAGCGTACTTATTGGCCGCTACGGAAACCGCATCAAGGATGGCAAGTTCACACTCCATGGCAAAGAATACCAGTTGGCTCGCAATGACGGTCCTAACCATCTTCATGGCGGTCCTACAGGATTTCATGCACACGTATGGGATGCCATGCAGGTAAGCAGCAATGCTGTAGTTCTCAAATATGCAAGTCCTTATGGCGAAGAAGGTTTTACCGGTGAGTTGAACGTATGGGTGGCTTATACTTTGACAGATGACGATGAGCTTGTCATCAAGTATCAGGCAACAACCAACAAGTTGACAATAGTCAACCTGACACACCACGCATTCTTCTCTATTCAGGGAATTGCCAACCCAACACCTACTATCGACAACATTATCTGTCAGGTAAACGCAGACTATTATCTCCCTATAGACAAGGTTTCTATCCCTACCGGCGAAATTCTCAAGGTAGAGGGTACTCCTTTCGATTTCCGTACTCCAAAGACCATAGGTCAGGACATCGATGCCGACAACGAACAGATAAAGAACGGACAGGGCTACGACCACAACTTCGTTCTCAATAAGAAAGAGGAAGGCGAGTTGAGTTTCGCAGCAAAGATCAAGGATCCTGTCAGTTGCCGCACAATGGAGGTTTACACCACCGAACCAGGCTTGCAGATGTATACAGGCAACTTCCTGACTGGTATCTCTGGTCAGCATGGCGCCACATTCCCACGCCGCAGCGCTGTTTGCTTCGAGGCACAGAAGTTCCCTGACACACCTAACCATCCATATTTCCCAAGTTGCCGCTTGAAACCAGGCGACACCTACACACAGAAAACTATTTATAAGTTTGGTGTAGAGAAATAACACCTTATTATATATGGAGCAGGTACTCGAAAAGCGTCTGCTCCATTTTCTCGTTTGAAAAAGCAACCACATTTCCTAAAGAAAATCATATTCTTTAATAACATTCTTAATATAGATTATAAAATAGAGCTGTATTCTTTTTTACGATGAGAACAAACCCGGAATAATTAAATAATAACAATATCAACTATCAAACAATTAAAAATGGAAAGCCAAAACAAAAATGGTAATATCATCGCCATCATCACGATGATGTTTCTCTACGCTATGATTTCGTTTGTTACGAATCTGGCAGCTCCTATCGGAGTCATCTGGAAAAATGTATTCGCCGACAGCGGTAGTGCCAACATGATAGGTATGTTGGGTAACGCCATGAACTTCTTAGCTTATCTCTTCATGGGTATACCCGCAGGCAAGTTGCTCACCAAGATTGGTTACAAGAAGACAGCCCTCACCGGTATTGCTACTGGTTTTGTAGGCGTATTCATCCAGTTCATTTCTGGTAAGTTCGGTGCCGATATCTCTGGTTTCGCCGTTTACCTCTTCGGAGCATTCATCTCTGGTTTCGCTGTATGTATTCTGAATACAGTAGTGAATCCTATGCTGAACCTTCTCGGTGGCGGTGGCAATCGTGGTAACCAGTTGAACCTCATAGGAGGTACGCTCAACAGCTTGTCTGGTACTTTAACTCCTATGCTCGTAGGTGCACTTATCGGAACCGTAACAGCCAACACAAAGATAGTAGACGTAAATCTGGTACTTTACATCGCCCTTGCTGTATTCGCAGTAGCCTTCTTCATCTTGATCTTCATTCCTATTCAGGATCCAGAGATGGGCAAGACTACAGACAAGACAGTATTCGAGCACTCACCTTGGGCATTCCGTCACTTCAACCTTGGTGTTCTCGCCATCTTCGTATATGTAGGCGTTGAAGTAGGTATTCCTGGTACATTGAATTTCTACATCTCTGACACTACAGCCAATGGCGGTGGTTTGATCAACGGAGTCGTATTGGCTAATGCTGCCGCTATCGGTGGATTCGTAGCAGGTACCTACTGGCTCTTGATGTTGGTAGGCCGTCTCTGCTCGAGCTTTATCGCTGATAAGGTATCAAGTCGCCAGATGATGATTTTTGCCAATGGTGCTGGCATCATTTTCATCCTTCTCGCAGTTCTTTTGGGTAAGTCTACAACGGTTGAAATGCCTGTATTCACTGGTACTTCCTTCCAGATGGTAACCGTACCAATTGCTGCCATGTTCCTTGTTCTCTGCGGTCTCTGCACATCCATCAT
>OIBO01000369.1_pt1 | contig 10463 bp, 15 predicted proteins | sample 1581071 | NCBI WGS metagenome assembly OIBO01 (sample SAMEA3882504, study PRJEB24775) | human gut metagenome | biome: human-associated habitat; feature: intestine environment; material: feces | place: Netherlands | collected 2009/2010 | reverse complement strand
CGGCATTCTGAAAGGCTGGCAGGCTGATGGGGTGCGCACTCTGGGGGATGTAGAAGCCCGCCGGGAAGCCCGAAAGAAGCCCGAACAGCCGCAGGAAAGGAAGTTTGAGGTGCTGACATGAACATTCACAAGGTTTTACTGGGTGCAATCCTCATCAAGCCAGACCTTGCGCCCTACTCGCTGCCGGATTTGGAGATTGAACACTTCCCGGCAGACCTTCAGCCGGTGTTTGCTGCACTGTCCGGCCTTTGGAATGCAAAGGGCCAGTTGGACGCGGTGGAAGCCTGTGCCCGATACCCGGAGCAGCGAACGGCCATCATGGAGTGCGTAGAAGAATGCGAGGGCGAGTATATCGCCATCACCCGCGACCGCATAGAAGAATGGACACAGCTTGTCAGGGAACAAGCTGCCTTGACCCAATTCCAGAATTTAGCCCTTCAGGCTGGAAGCAACCTGACCACGTTTGCAGACCTGCCCGATATATATAGCCAGATGGGTGAAGCCCTGACGCTCGACCGGGAAGAACAAGATTTTAAGCCCATCGGGGAACTGGTCGATAACTATATCCGCAAGTTGAATGAAAAGCCGAAGTACATCCCCAGCGGTATCTCGGTGCTGGACAAGCACCTGCATTTGTCGCCCGGTAACCTGTTCATCATCGGCGGCAGACCCAGCGCAGGCAAAACGGCTTTATCCTTGCAGATGGCTTGTGAGATGGCCCGGCGAGGGCTGAGAGTGTGTTATTTCTCGCTGGAAACCGGCCCGGACACTCTTGCCGCCCGCATCATCGCAAACCGTCTGGCGGTCCCACTGGCCGATGTAAAAGCCAAGACCGTTCCACAGTCTGACCTTGATAGTCTTGCAGATTTGCACAAGCTGCCGCTGTTCATCCGCTCTGCATCCGGCAAGGGCACGGGATGGATCAAGGCACAGGCCCAGCGAATGAAAGCACAGGTTATTTTTATCGATTATTTGCAGCTGCTAACCGTCAGCAAGGCAAAAGACCGATACCAGCAAATCACCAGCATTTCCATCGCCCTACACGAACTGGCACAGACCACAGGAATACTTGTGGTAGCTCTGGCCCAGCTGAACCGCAACGCTGCACACGCATCCCCCAGCACCGCCGATCTGAAGGAATCCGGCCAGCTGGAACAGGATGCAGACGCTATTTTGCTCCTGTCTGCTGACAAGGAAGAGTATCAAGCCATTCTGGCCAAGAATAAGGAAGGCAAAATTGGCGAAATTTCCTTGACCTTCGACAAGACCCGCCAGCGCTTTCTCGCTGTCACGAGCGAACTGGAAGGGAGGTGAACACACATGAAGCACAGTCAGAACAAACCGCGCCGCCGGGAACCGTACCACTATGACGCAAGCGGTACACAGTATATCGCCTGTATCGAAACCGCCTTGCAGCACGGCCAGAGCATCCCGGTGCACGTTTTGCAGCTGGTCTACCATATGCTGCTGCCGTATATGCACAACTAAACCGCTTACCACACTCAACAACAGGAGGCACAGATGAATACCAACATCCATGTCAACGTGGACGAGATCCCGCCGGAGGTCGCAGAGCGAATCGGTCGCGTTTTCCTCGAATACCATAAGCAGTTCCAACAGGATCCGAAGCTCATGGCCGAGTTGGAGGCATACCGAGCCGCACGCCATCTGAACCATAAAGGCAGCAAGAGCGGCCGGCAAACAAAGGGCAGACCATAGGGCAAAACAAAAGGCCGCCATGCAAGCAGCAAACTCGCAAGGCAGCCAAGCGGGAGCGATTGACAGACCGCATCCCGCAGCCATTCTATCACACCCGGCAGCCCATCTCAAGCCCGGCACCCCCTCAAGGTACTGTGAACGGGTACCCTAGTTCATAGCGGGCTCGTCGACCCCGAATCTCACTCAGTTAGAGTACGAAAATTTTGGCATTTCGTTACGCCATTCTAGTGCAATCTGTACACCATAATGCTAGGAGGCAAACTATGGACAACGATATTCGTATTCACCTTGATGAGATTTCACCAGAGGACACTGCCAGACTTGCACGAGGCTGCAAACGGTTATATCTCAAGATCATGGCTATGCCGGATGGCGAGGCCAAGCTGGACGCAGCATGGGTCGCCTACCAGCAGAGAAAGGAAGGGGGTGAGCCCCAAAAGGATTCTGACCGCACTCCCTGATAGAACTATGCCCCTCGCCGTTCTTGCCGCGGTGAGGGGCATAATTGCACCCGCCGGGTGCAGCACAATCGAATATGGCAAGAGAAAGGGATTTTATGGCTCTAAACAGAGGGGATGCTCCCCCGTGTTCAGACCGTATTCTCCAAAATCGCCTCCGCTGCTTCCACCGCACTGGCAGGAGCAGGCGGCAGCTACAGCGGCAACATTCCCGGCTATGCAGTCGGTACGGAATCCGCTGCGCCGGGCTTTGCCATCGTTGGTGAGAACGGCCCGGAGCTGGTCTACTTCAACGGCGGCGAAACCGTGCTGACTGCGCCGGAGACCCGCGCAGCATTCGATGAAGCGCAGCAATTCACGCAGATCGTCAGCAAAAACGCCCTTGACTTTGCAGCCATTCAGCAAGCCGCCGGGTTGTCCGAAAATTCCATGCAGACGTTCTACCATGACTGGACAGTGTACAACGAGTATGAAGCACTCACCGCGAACACCGCCGCCTCGGCGGAAGTTGTGCCGGCATCCAGCTTCACACACTTAGAGGGCAGTCCGATCTCCATCAACTTCGCCCCTGTCTACAACTTCTCTGGCGTGTCTGACATGCAGCAGTTTGAAAGCCTCTTGACTTCCCACGATGACGATATGCGGGAGTACATCCTCGGCGTTGTCGAAGAAGCGGAGCACGATAAATTCCGCAGAGCATACGCATGATGTGCCTTGCACCTGCAAGCAGTGCGCCGTGGTACCACCACAGGTGCTGCAAGCAGTGTCTTTGTATGTACAAAGCCCCTTGCCTTGCAAGGTCTTGTTGGGCAGCATCCCAAACCCTTTGACCGTGCAGCCCCCGCCGGGCGCAGCACTTCAGCTACACGATTCTGTTGACCTCAACAAAATCGCTGCATGACAAAGCCCCCAGACCGCGACAGCGCGTGTCTGAGGGCTTTGCTTCTTTCTGTGGGTGTTTTCCTTGCCGTTGGTTCTATTCTTGCTCAGGCAGCCCCGGCGGGCTTATGCCGCGCAGTCAGGGAAGTTCACAACGGTGATCTCTGCCACGGCCTTTTCGACCGTCTGCAAGATGTGCTCTATCTTCTCCACCGTGTCAGCTGACAGAACGACCTCGCCGCACTGTTCGCACTTCAGGCAGGGCACGTTCTTGATGACCACAACACAGTTCTTCAGCTGAACCGTGTGAATGGTCATGCTAGGCTTCATTTCGCCCTTGCAAAGTGGGCAAGTCATTTTAGAACGTCTTTCCCTTTGGCAAGTTTCTTTTCTTCAGACTTCAATCTGCGTTCCAGCTTTTTAATGTCCTCTTCTGGCGGAAGATCCTCAGGCCGAATATCACGACCTAAAAGCATCGATCGAACACTTGAATTGTTTTGGACATGTTCATGTGTGATAGAGCTTTCTCCCTGAAGATCTTTTTGTTCAACATTGAGGTTTGTCATCTCTGTTGCAAGGTTCTTTGCAGCCAGAGTAACAGGCGGGAGAACATCCGCAAGCGGTCCACTCTTCACTCCATACTGCATCTTCATTTCTTCTGTTGTCCGCCCACCAAACAACGCACTGTCACCCTTTGAGCGAATCCGTGCAAAACCACGGTCATCTACACCACGTTCATAGATGTTTTGAGAAAGCCGTTTTTCAGACGTACGCAGCTGCTGACGCTGCTGCACCCTATTCAAATCAGAAATGCGCTGTTCAAGTAGTTCCTGCTTACGTGTCTGTAAGGCAAAGTATGCCTGTGCAAAAGCAATCTCAGGCTTTCGCGGATCACCGTTCTGGGCAATCAAATAGCACGCATAGCGAATCAACATCACATCAGCAATATCCTTTGTGCCACCATTGGGCATGGGGGATGTTTTCGTGACGTCACGAAGCACAAGACACCTTTGCTTTTTCGATTGCATTCACAAAGTTTTCCCATCGGGTATATCCCAGTGCAGACTGAAGTTCGCGCGCATACCAAAACTCTATACCATCCTCTGTGATATGTACAATTTGGTCAAACACATTCTTCAGCTGAACAACCTGATTTGAGTCCATCATTTTACACTTCCTTCCATTTACTCCTCGGCGGTGTCCTCTGCGGGCACATACTCCAGCAGATCACCCGGCTGGCAGTCCAGCAAACGGCAAACCGTGTCTATCGTTTTCCATGATGCAAGCTCACCATGACGCAGCTGCTGCAAAGTAGCCTGTCCCATGAGTTTTTCATCCCTGATTCGAGTTTGCGTGTAGCCGATAGCTTTCAGTGCTGGCAAAATCTCGGTCTTGTACTTTATGGACATATTTTCTCTCCTTTCCTACACCCATTATACATTTCATCATCACTAAAAACAAGTGAAATTATAACAAGATTTATCACTGATATTTAGTGATAATACCAATAGAAATCACTAGATTTAAGTGATATAATAAAGACACAGCAAGGGAAGCACGACCGGAAGGCAAGGGGCGAAGGATGTACCGGGAGCGCAAGAGCAGAACGCCAGCTAAGACAGTAACCCACTTCCTGAAAGCTGTATATGAAAAATGGCCCGGCGACCGCTACCAACGAACCACCGAGCCAAACCCACAACAGGGTCAAGCCCATTATACAGGAGCTGACCCGCAAAGTAAAGCGAGGACAGTATGAAGAAGTACAATCTCTCCGAGATCATGCACAAGGCATGGAAGCTGTACCGCAAGGGCGTGAGCAGCTTTGCCGAAGCCCTGCATCGGACATGGAACAGCGCAAAGGCCGCCCCGGTCAACGCCCAGCGCATTGAGGAAGCCCAGCAGGCCGCCGGGATCACCGAGCCCGTGAACACTTGGGCAGGCTGGAAAGCCGCCGGGTACATGGTGGAGCATGGCGCAAAGGCTCTATTTCAGGCGGTGCTGATCCACAGCAGCAGGGGAGACGGCCAGACCTACCGGGCATCGTTCTTCGGCGCATCGCAGGTACAGCCGCTGGAAGCCCTGTAACACGAGCAGAGACCCCCGGCGGGAACATGGGAGCCCGCCGGGCATGATGGGAGGATATGACCATGAAGTTGGAGAAGAAAATCAGCTTGCACGCCTTTGAGGTGGAGTACACCGACCAGCGGGAAGCAAAGCCCCGCACCCTGCACCGGGAAAGCATCGTGCTGGATGGTGGCCGGATGAACACGCTCGACCACCTGAACCAGACCCCACAGAACTGGATCCGGCAGCAGTACGCCCAGCAGGGCTACACCGTAGCAGCGATTCACAAAGGCGAGAGCCTGACCGCCAAGGTTGACACCGGCTTTCTGTGGAAGCTGGCCGCACTGGATGCAGCCGCAGCAAAGGCCGGCAAGAGCGTGGCCAAGCTGCTGGAAGGGGGGTGCAGCAGTATGACCGCAGCCCAGTGGCAAGAAGTCCTCTGCCGTGTCCGCAGCCTGTCAGCTACCGACAAAGACCGCCTGTTGACCTATCTCCATGCGCTGCACGATGCAGCACAGCAGCCCCAGAGAGCCAAATCCATGCCGAACACGCCCAAGGTACTGTAAAGCCTCCGCCGGGCTGGCAGCGGGCTTTCCAAGCCCTATCTTTACCCAGTCAGCCGAGAAAATTTCCGACACTTTAATTGAATTTTGAAAGCGAGGTACACTATGCAGCACACTGATTGCATCCCCAGAATTCCCACCGTTACCGCAGAAGAAGCCGTGAAAATGTCATGGCTGTGGAGTTCGTCCCAGACCCTCAAGGAAGTGAGTCAGCTTTTCAACGCCATTACAGAAGTCCCCAATGAATTTGGCCTAACAGGCGCATATCGCTTCATGGGGCTTATCACCGCCCTTTGGAACGCTGGCAGGGTGCAGGGCATCCGGGAAGAACGCGCCCGGCGGAAGCGCAGGGCACAGACCATCGAACAGTGACAGAAACACCCTCTGACAGCCCACAAACGGCCGCAGAGGGTGTTTTTCATCGTTCTATGATAGATTCTTGGTTTCTTCTGTGGTAAAATAGGCGCAATCGAATTGACGAAAGGGGAAACAATGACACTCACAGAGATCTCTCGCTACTTCCATCTGAATGAGACCATACAAAAGAACCGCGAGGCTTTGAAGTTCCTGCGTGAACGAGCCGAACCCGCTGCACCCTCACTGAACGGTATGCCCCACGCATCCGGCGTGAAAGACAGCACCGGGCGGCTGGCCGTTGAGATCGCCGACATGGATGCACGAATCACCTACCTTGAGGAACAGGCCGAACAGGAGCGAGATAAGGCCGTTGCCTTTTGCGCCACGATTCAGGACGCACGCCTGTATCTGATCTTCCGTCTGCGCTTTGTCCGCTGCCTGACATGGGCAGAGGTTGCGGACCTCTTGGGGGACTACTACACCGAGGAGGGTGTCTGCCGCATGGCCTACAACTACCTTGCCAAGACTGAAAAAGAGAAGCCCGCCGCCCAGAGTGCATGACCCACGATAGAGCCGCAGCACCTACAGACAGCACGAAAGCCCGCCCAGCTACACACCGGACAGGCTTTTTCTTTGCCCTCAGACCACCCCGCCGGGCATCCAGTATGAGGCACACGGTAAGGCACACAAGAGGTAGTTTTTGGGGTAGTAAGGCACAAACGAGGCACTTTCCAGCCCTTTTGAAGCCTATATAAAGCAAGAAATCCCACGATTTACGCCGTATTTTCAACGGTCAATCGTGGGATTTTACTTGGTGCGATGGAAGGGACTCGAACCCCCGGCCTACTGATTCGTAGTCAGTCACTCTATCCAGCTGAGCTACCAACGCATACGTTCCGGTCGGAACAAGATGTATTTTATCACGCAGGGCGGGGTTTGTCAACAGTTTTTTGCAGATTTTTTGATTTTATTTTCGTTTTTTATTTTTCCACACAGAAAAGTACGTCTTTTCGTTTTTTCAATATTCTTCGTAATTCTTCGTGCAGACCTCAGGCATCCTCTGCCAGACGCTCGGCGATGCGGACACCGGTAGGCGTTGCGGCAAGGCCGCCCTGGCCGGTCTCCCGCAGATCAGGGGAGAGCAGACTGCCCACGCGGCCCATGGCATCGATGACTTCATCGCAGGGGATGGCGTAATCCACCCCCGCAAGCGCCATATTGGCGCAGGAAACGGCGTTCACGGCACCAACAACATTGCGCTTGATGCAGGGCACCTCCACCAGACCGGCCACAGGGTCGCAGACCAGGCCCAGCAGGTTGCCCAGTGCCATAGCGGCAGCGGCGGCGCACTGCTCCGGGGTACCGCCCTTCAGGTGGCAGAGGGCGGCGGCGGCCATGGCGCTGGCGGCTCCTACCTCAGCCTGACAGCCTCCCTCGGCACCGGCCAGAGTGGCCCGGGCAGCGATGACCTGCCCGAAGCCTGCGGCCACATAGAGGGCATCACAGATGGCTTCTTCATCGGCCTCGCCTGCACGGGCAAGGGGAAGCAGCACCGCCGGAAGCACACCGCAGCTGCCCGCTGTGGGGGCAGCAACGATCCGTTTCATGCAGGCGTTGCACTCGGCGGTCTTGAGGGCTTCGGCAGTCACCTCAGCAAGGTAATCCCCGCCATAGCTTCTGCCCGCCTGATGGGCCTGTTCCACCTTGGCGGCATCGCCGCCGGACAGGCCGCTGCGGCTGCGCTGAGCAGGGTCATAATCCCGGCTGGTGGCCTCCATCACATGCCACAGGTGATGCATGGCATGGCGGCTGGCCTCTTCTGTCAGGCGGCTCTCGGCCAGATCACTGCGCAGGATGGCCTCGGCAAGGGAGAGGTTCTGGCTGCGGGCAGCGGCCAACATTTCTTCACAGGATAAAAAGGACATGGTCATTCCTCCGCGTCTTCTTCGGGCTCGTCGATGTTCAGGCAGGTCACCTTCAGGATGCCGGGCAGGGTCGCCAGCTTCTGTTCCAGCGGGTGGGGGATATGGGAATCGCACTCCAGCACCATAACGGCATAGCCGCCGGTCCCTGCGCGGAACACCTGCATCGATGCAACGTTGATCCTGCGCACGGCAAGGCAGGTGGTCACCTCGGCGATGCAGCCGGGGGTGTCCTCATTGTGAATGATCAGGGTGTTGCTGTCGCCGCCGAAATCGGCAGGCACACCGTCGATCTCGGTCACGCGGATGCGCCCGCCGCCCACCGAAGCGGCTTTCATGGAAAGCACCCGGCCCTCCCGGCCTGTCAGGGTGAGAACAGCGGTATTGGGGTGCGCAGAGCGCAATTCCACCGGATGAATCCGGAATGCCATGCCCTGCTCTGCGGCCAGGGCAAAGCTGTCGGGCAGGCGGGGATCATCGGGCCGCAGGCCAAGCAGGCCGGCGACCAGGGCTTTATCCGTGCCATGTCCCTTTCCGGTGGTGGCAAAGCTGCCGTACAGGCCGATATCCGCCTGCACCGGGATCTCACCCAGAAGCTTCTGGGCCGTATATCCGATCTTGGCTGCACCCGCCGTGTGGCTGGAAGAGGGCCCGATCATGACCGGTCCCAGAACGTCAAACAAGCGCATACGATGCACATCCTTTCGTATTTCCCGCAAAAATCCTGCATTCCGGCCCGCCCGGACCGGCAAAATCCATCCTCTTCGCACTTTTTCTGCATTTTTATTATACCGCTTTTGCCCCACTTGTGCTATAATAACTTTACTAATGTTTGAAATCGCTCCTTTTGGGGCAACACGGAGGTTGGATTCCTATGAAACTGGTAAGCGTGGAAACTCCCGAAAAGAGTGTCTGCAAAATGACTTTCAGCGCGACCGCTGAGGAGCTGGAGACCGCATCCAACGCGGTGTATGAGCGCACCCGCGCCAGCTACACCATCAAGGGCTTTGCCAAGGGCGAGGCTGACCGTGCTCAGATCGAGGCCGACCGCGGCGAGCACACATTCTGGTATGATGCCATCAACGACCTGATGGATCGCGATGTTCCTGCCCTGTACGAGGCCGCCATGGCCGAGCACGGCTTCAAGGCGGTGGATGAGCCCAGCTATGACCTGGTCAGCGTTAAAAAGGACGAGGGCTTTGTAGCCACCGCCACCACCCCGCTGCAGCCGGAGCTGAACCTGACCCAGACCACCGGCTTCCATGTGGAGTGCGTGACCCCCGCCGTCACCGACAAAGAGATCGATGCCGTGCTGGAGCGCCGCCGCAATGCTGCTGCCGAACTGGTGCCCCACAAGGGCCCGGCCGTTAAGGGCAACATCGTTCACATCGATTACGAGGGCCTGCTGGACGGCAAGCCCTTCCAGGGCGGTTCCGCACAGAACCAGCCCCTGCAGCTGGGCAGCGGCCGGATGATCCCCGGCTTTGAGGACGGCATCGACGGCTTTACGCTGGGCGAAAAAATGCAGCAGAGCGCCGAGCGCTTCGGTGCGGTGACGGAGCTGGCGGAGGTGTACAAGGCCAGCCTTTCCGGGAAGATCAAGACGTTGGAGACCAGCGAGGGCGTCTTTCAGGGCCGCACGGTGGTCATCGCCACCGGCGCGTCGCCCCGTCCCTTGGGCATTCCCGGCGAGGATACGCTCACGGGAAAGGGCGTTCACTATTGCGCCGCCTGCGACGGCGCGCCCTATCGGGGCAAGACCGTGGCGGTGGTGGGCGGCGGCAACTCCGCCGCGGCGGATGCCCTGACCCTGTCCCGCATTGCAAAAAAGGTCTACCTCATCCACCGCCGGGACAGCCTGCGGGCAACGAAGGTCTATCATGAGCCGCTGATGGCCGCGCCCAACGTGGAATTCTGCTGGAACAGCACCGTCTCCGCGCTGCTGCACGAAAGCCGCCTGACGGGACTTCGGCTGCAAGACGTCAATACCGGCGCGGAGCGCGACCTTGCCTGCGACGGTGTGTTCATCAGCGTGGGACGCGCCCCGGCGACGGAGCTGTTCCGAGATGATCTGGCGCTGGACAAATCCGGCTACATCATCGCGGACGAATCCACCCGCACCAGCATCCCCGGCGTGTTCGCCGCGGGCGATGTGCGCACCAAGGCGCTGCGGCAGGTGGTCACCGCCGTATCGGACGGCGCGGTGGCTGTCCACTACGCGGAGGAATATCTGGCGGAGAACCGGTAAAGGAGCTGCGAACGATCCTCTCATCGGCAGTTCCTGTCCGCAGGCAACACGATTGCGAGCCTTGCCTCATAGGGGTGCAGGGTAAGAGAATTTAAGGAGACAATATATGTGGCTGTTTTTCGGAATTTCTGCAATCATTTTTACAGGATTCAATTTGATTTGCCCTTTTAAAAGTAAGAATGAAAAATGGTTTCGATTCGGAGCCATTTCTTTCACTGCATTGACCGTATGTTCCTTTTATTCAGACGGAGCG
>OIBO01000356.1_pt1 | contig 10657 bp, 8 predicted proteins | sample 1581071 | NCBI WGS metagenome assembly OIBO01 (sample SAMEA3882504, study PRJEB24775) | human gut metagenome | biome: human-associated habitat; feature: intestine environment; material: feces | place: Netherlands | collected 2009/2010 | reverse complement strand
CATAGGGGGTGCACTTGTCTCAAGTGCACCAACATAGCAAAGGTGCATTTATTTTTATGTTAGTGCAGTTTTTTGCTTTGTTGGTGCAGTTAGGACAAGTGCACTTTTTTTGCTTTGTAGGTGCACTTGAGACAAGTGCACCCCCTAAAGGATCTGTATGCTAAGCGTTTGCTTGTCGAACTTAACGTTCTTCCGACCAATATAATCATCAATGAAGCCTTGGTCTGCCAGCTCGTGCGGCGTGCCGTCGTGCAATGCACCGTCGGCGAGTAGCCATAAGCGGTCGGCAGTCTGCAGGGCAGTCTCAAGGTCATGTGTAGAAAGAAGAATTGTTTTGCGCTCCTCGTGGGCAAGACGTTGCAATAGCAACATCAAGTCAATCTTGCCCGGGAAGTCGAGGAAGGCAGTAGGCTCGTCGAGCAGTATCACTGGTGTCTGTTGCGCGAGCGACTTCGCTATCATCACCTTCTGCATCTCGCCGTCGCTGAGGGTGCACACGCGGCGTTCAGCCATCGCTGTTATGCCCACACTCTCGATAGAGTGGCGCACGATGCGGCGGTCGTCAGCGGAGAGACGGCCCCAGAAGCCAGTGTAGGGTGCGCGACCGAGTGCCACGAGTTCCTCGACGGTCATGTTGCGTACTTCGGGGCGCGAGGTGAGCACGATGGAGAGCATACGCGAGAGTTGGGTGGGTTTCAGTGTGCTGATATCGTTGTCGCCTATCAGCACACTGCCGTCAATCGACGGTTGCAAGCGTGCTATGGTGCGCAGCAGCGTCGACTTTCCCGTGCCGTTATGGCCGATAAGGCAAGTGAGTGTGCCGGGTAGAGCCGTAGCGTTGAGGTCGGAAGCTACGCAACACGCACCAAGGGGGTGCAGTTGAGACAACTGCACCCCCTGATTGGCTTTATCGCTTTGTTGGTGCACTTGAGACAAGCGCACCCCCTGTTGGGTGTTATTGTTTTGCTGGTGCAGTTGAGACAACTGCACCCCCTTTTTTGAGTATCCAACGGTGAGGTGGCAGAGTTCTATGGAGAGTTCTTCGTTCATCGGCGGTGATAAGTGGCGATAGTGTTATGGTCGTACACCTTGTGGCTCACAAGGCGCACGTTGGTGGGCAGTTTAGGAGCCGCGGTGCCACCACTAACGCAGAACGGAGCCGTCTCCACGCGTATTTCGTCCCACGCATCAGCGTCGATGAACGACTGCAGCGTGCGTGCTCCGCCCTCCACGATGAGCGACTGGCACTTCTCCCGGTGCAGCCATTCGAGCAATTGCGGAATGACTGGCTTCGAGAAGTCCAAACCCTCGAAGGCAGGCTGACGGCGGTCGATGACTATGCGGCGCGGTGCCTTGCCCGCCCAGTGGCGCACGTCGAGACGCGGCTGTTCACGTTCGTTGGTGATGCGTCCCACGAGAATGGCATCGTTCTCAGCGCGCAGTTTGTGAACAAGCGTCTTTGTGAACGGTGTGGATATGGCGCAAGCCTTGCCGTTGTCGTCGAGAAAGGCGTTGGCGGTCTGCGCCCACTTCAGTATGATGTATGGTCTGCGCTTTTCGTTGAACGTGATGAAGCGGCGGTTCAGTTCGCGACACTCCTCTTCGAGCACACCCACCGTCACCTCGATGCCGGCATCACGCAGCTTCTGTATGCCACGACCCTGCACGGCTGCGAACGGGTCGACGCAACCTACGACGCAGCGGCGTACACCTTTCCTTATAATAAGGTCAGCGCATGGCGGTGTCTTGCCGTAGTGGGAGCATGGCTCCAGACTGACGTATATCGTAGCTTCGCTGAGCAGCACCTCGTCCTCGGGGCGCACCGATGCGAACGCGTTCACCTCGGCATGTCCTTCGCCGCAGCGCACGTGGTAGCCTTCGCCGATGATGCGTCCGTCCGCAGCCACTATAACAGCACCCACCATGGGGTTGGGCTTAGCATTATGTCGTCCGTTGGCAGCGAGCTGGAGGCAGCGGCGCATGTAGAGTTTATCCATAACTTAAAGGTCAAACAATGTTTTTTCCTCTCCTGCGTACGCTTCGAAATAGGGCGGTTCGTCGCGCAGCTCGATGTCGTCGTATATGAAGTCGAGCACCACGGTCTCCTTGCCGTCGGGCATCACCAAGCCCATCTTTCCGTCGCGCTGCGCAATGACCGGCAGCGAGCGGAGGTCGTCGACGTAGACATACGGTGTGCGGAGGAAGTCGTAGTGAGCAGGCACGAGCACGTTGCCCTGATGATCCTTGATGCCGAACTTGCCGTTTTCCTCGTACACCTCGTGATACTGTTCGTACTTCTCGCGTATGCGGTTGAGGTAGAACACCATCTTGCGCTTGTTATTCACCAGCTCAACGAGGTAGGCGAACGTGTCGGAGTAGTTAGCCATGGCACGTGCGAGTACCACCTTGAAATCGAGACCCGATATTACCTTGCGGTTCAGGTCGATGTAGCGGGCGATAGCCTTCTCCTTCTCGGGCACGGTGAGTGTAGCCAACTGCTCCTCAAACTTCAGCATGATAGCCTTCGAGCCCTTCATCGCCTTGATATAGCGGTGAATTTGTCGCGCCATCTCGTCGCACACGAACTTGTCTATGCGCTCCAATTCGATACTGTCGACATAAGTATCTTCAAAGTTTTCTTGCGTTATCTTCTTTTCCATAGTAACTATTATCTTAGTATATATTTAGGTTATACAAATCAGCATTAATTGCATCTGTACTGCCAAAAGTACTATAAATTTGCGAAATGTCAAAAGAATACATATAAAAAACATCGTTTTTTCTAAAATTAGTAGTAATTTTGTTGCGCATCGAGAGAGCTATAAACATCCGTAAAGAATAGCAATACACATCCTGAAGAAATAACTATAAACATCCGTAATATGAAGAAAATCACTACACTACTGCTCATGCTGTTGCTCGTTGCGACAGCAGTAAACGCAAAGTTCGCCTATTGGGGCTATTGCGACAAAGACATCGTAGGTGCTTATGGCTCCTCTGCCTATGGCAAGGCAGCCATCTACATCCCTGCTGAGGTGGCGCAGCTGTACAAGGGCTGTCAGCTCACAGGCGTGCGTGTCGGCTTAGCTGCCCAGGCAAGCAAGCTGAGCGTGTTCGCTACTACCGACCTCAACGCAGCGCCGTTCGCCACTAAGGTGAGCGACAAGGCTAACAAGGGCAACAACATAGTAAAGTTCGACGCACCATATACCATCACCGGCGAGGCGTTCTACATCGGCTACGAAGTGAGCGGACTGGACGCATGTATCGGCTACGTAGCCAACAAGACAGCCTACTCTAACTATACCGACTTCGGCAACGGATGGGTTGACAACGCCGCCAACGGAGCCAACGCTCTCTCGCTCACCGCACGCATCGAGGCAGACAACCTGCCCGTTGACCTCAGCGTGATGGGGCTGCGCGACATCGCTACAAAGGAGAACGAGCCGTTCAACGTTTCGGCTAAGGTGGTGAACCTCTCGGCTACGAAGCTCTACAGCTACCGCATCGGCTACAGCGTGGACGGCGGCGAGGAGCAGTTCGTAGACTTTGAGGAGACACTCGGCGACCGCAGCGAGAACGTATTCAGCTTCACTCACCCCGGCATCAAGACCAAGGGCACACACAAGCTGAAGGTGCGCGTTGTAGCTGATGAGGATGTGAACCCAGCCAACGACGCTACAGAGTGCAACGTGCTGATGACATCTATCGCCACCACAAAGCGCGTGCTCATGGAGGAGGCTACCGGCATCTATTGCGGCAACTGTCCGCGCGGCATCGTCTCTATCGAGAAGTGCAAGGAGAAGTATCCCGATAACTTTATCGCTATCGCTAAGCACGCCTACGATGGCACACCGTCGGAGCTGCTCTGCCCGTCGTACGAGTATGCTAACTGGGGCAAATATCCACAGGCAGCACTCGACCGCCGCGCTGTGTTCGACCCCGTTCTCTCTACAACATACCAGTACATGGATGCCATCCTTGAGAAGTGTCCAGCCATTGCCGGCATCGAGACTCAGGCTAACTACGTGGCAGGCGACTATACACACATCAATGTGAACACCAATGTGCAGTTCGTGAAGGATATGACCAACTGCAGCTTCGGCATAGCATACGCCATCATTGAGGACGGCGTGACAGGCTATCAGCAAAACAACGGCTATGCAAATGGCAAATTTGGCGAGCTCGATGGATGGGAGAGCAAGCCGTCGATGGCTACCGTGACGCTCAATCACGTGGCTCGTGCTGGCTTCGGCATTGTAGGCGGCATCGAGAACAGCATCCCCGTGAACGATGTGTACAGCACTACCATCTACAACCACAACACCGTGCTCAACGTTCCGTCGAACGTGCAGAACCGCAAAAATATTAAGGTAGTGGCATTCCTCATCAACCGTGGCGACCACGGCTACGTGGAGAACGCCGTAGAGGTGCCCGTGCTTGAGGCTGGCGAGACATCTATCGCCGACATCACCTCTACACCGGCACCCGACCTCAGTCTGCGCAACGGCAGCATCGTTGCCGACGGCTTCGACGGTACACTGCAGGTGTACACCGTAGGCGGACAGCTCGTGAAGAACGCTTCGCTCGCTCGTGGTATGTATATCGTGCGTGGCACCAACGGCAAGCAGAACTTCGTGAAGAAGATAATGTTCTAAACAACTTAAACCATACTAATTAAAACGACGAAAAAATTATGAAGAAGATAACCTCATTACTGCTTATGCTGCTGTTCGCTGTGACAGTGGCTAACGCAAAATATACCTACTGGGGATACGCCGGAAAGACGGCAGCCGACCTTCCGTATGGTAGCATCGGCACACGTCAGGGCAAGGCTGCCATATACATTCCTGCAGAAGTGGCACAGATGTACAAGGGTCTGAAGGTGACCGGTATGCGCTTCTCGCTCACCGACAAGGCTGAGACCGTGAAGGCGTTCGTAGCTACCGACCTCAACGGCGCATACGCTACCGAGAAGATGGCGTATATGGGCAACAAGGGTCTCAACTCAGTGCTCTTCGACGAGGCATACACCATCACTGGCGAGCCGTTCTACTTGGGCTATGAGTACACCAGCGACATCAACGTTGTTGGCGTTACGGATGAATACTGCGAAGGTGCTAACTTCACCGACTTTGGCAAAGGATGGACAGACAACACCAAACTTACTCCCGACAATGCACCCGCACTGGCTCTGCAGATGCGCGTAGAAGGCACAGAGCTACCAGTTGACGTGGCTATCTGTGGCGTGAAAAAGGTGGTGACAAACGTTGGTAGCAACTACGAGATAAAGGGCAAGCTGCTCAACTTCGCAGCTGCAAAGATAACATCGCTACGCATTGGTTATACCATCGGCAACGCAGAAGAGCAGTTCGCAGACATCGAGCAGACCGTCGCTGCGCGTGCTGAGGACGAGTTCGCCATCATCTGCAACGCTCCCGATGCAAAAGGCTGCGAGAATATGAAAGTGCGCCTCGTAGAGGTGAACGGCAAGGAGGATGCTTACGCAGCTAACAACACATACGTTTCGACCATCGTCACAGCCAACGTGCAGGACGTAAAGCGTGTATATATGGAGGAGTACACAGGTCTTAAGTGTTCGTGGTGCGTGCGCGGTATCGAGGAGATATCGCAGAACCACACCAAGTTCCCAGGACAGTTTGTGGCTATGGCGAAGCATTGCTTCAGCGGCACACCTACCGAGTTGGAGTGTCCTTCATATGCATACAGCGCAGGCAATGGCTTCCCGAGAGGTTCTTACGACCGTCGCCGTATTAACAACCTTAACCCTGAAGATAAAAACGAACTCTATGTGAAGGCGTTCATCAACAGCGGCTCTGTGCTCGGCATCGACGCTATCGCCAACTTCGCTGACGACAACCACTCGACGGTGACAGCAACGGCAGTCATAAAGTTCAACCGCGAGCAGACCAACGCCAACTACGGCTTGGCATTCGCCGTGATTGAGAACGACGTGAAGGGATATAAGCAGAAGAACGGTTATGCCGGTTCGGTTAAGTCCTACTACGGTTGGGAGAAGAAGGGCGGACTTGTTGCGTTAGACCTTCAGCACGTGGCTCGCTTGGGCTACGAAACGAACGAGGGCATCAGCGACGTGTTCCCGAAGCAGATAAACAGCGGCGACGCATTCAGCCACACCGTGGAGCTGAACCTGCCTAAAAACATTCAGAACTACAAGAACCTGAAGCTCATCGCCTTCGTCATCGATCGCAACTCGAAGTACGTTGAGAACGTGGTAGAGGTGCCTATCAAGGAGATGCAGCCCACAGAGACTGCCATCCGCGACATCAACAACGTGGAGACACCTACCATCACCTTCCTCAACGGCTACATCGACGCGCTGAACTTCGACGGTAAGATCAGCGTCTACACCGTGGACGGCAAGGCTGTAGCGAACACCAACCTCAAGCCAGGCATGTACATCGTGCGCCTGACTAAGGGCAAGCAGACATTCGTGAAGAAGATTGTGCTCTAAGCACGCTTACGTCATACAGTAAGGCGCCAGAACTTGTTCGAGTTCTGGCGCTTCTTATTTAGGATGCCATACCCTCCTATAATACACAAAAAAACTAAAAAACTTTTGTACATTATTATATTTACAGTAACTTTGCATAAATTGGATAAATAACAGAAAAAGAGTAGGATAATTAACATAATACAGACAAAAAGAACTATGCAAGAAACAAGACAAAACCGTATAGCACGTCTCCTGCAGAAGGAGCTAAGCCTCATATTCCAGAGCCAGACCCGCGCCATGCACGGCGTAATGGTCAGCGTTACACGCTGTCGTGTGTCGCCCGACCTCAGCATCTGCACCGCCTATCTCAGCATCTTCCCCTCGGAGAAGTCGGACGAACTGCTGAAGAACGTGGCTGCCAACGAGAAGTCTATCCGCTACGAGTTAGGCACACGCGTGCGCAACCAGCTACGCATCATTCCCGAGCTGCGCTTCTTCGTAGACGACTCGCTCGACTACATCGAACGTATTGATGAACTGTTGAAAAAATAAGGTTGGTGTGGTGAGATGTTGAGGTGGTGAGATGATGAGGTGGTGAGATGTTGATGTGGTGATGTGGTGAGATTTGTCATTTAGCTATAAACTAATGTCAACATCTCAACATCTCAACACCTCACCATCTCAACCCCTCAACATCACAATACCATTCTCACCATCTCACCACCTCACCACCTCACCATCACAACACATAAAATCATGAAACGAAACTTTTCATTCTACGTAGCACGCCGCTACATGTTCTCGAAGAAAAGCGTGGGTGCCATCAATGTCATCAGCTTCATATCTGTGGCAGGCGTAGCTGTAGGCACGATGGCACTGGTGATTGTGCTGAGCGTGTTCAACGGCTTTCACGACCTCGTGGCATCGCTCTTTACCAACTTCGACCCGCAGATAGAGGTGGTGCCGGTGAAAGGCAAGACCATTAATGCTGACGCGCCGGAGCTCGACCGAATACGTCATCTCGACTTCGTGGACGTGGCTACCGACGTGGTGGAGGATCAGGCGATAGCCGTCTACGGCGACCGCCAACGCATGGTGACCGTGATGGGCGTGGACGAGAACTTCGACCAGCTCACCAATATCGGCGACATACTCTATGGCGACGGCGACTTCACGCTGCGTGTTGCCAACCTCTACTTCGGTGTGCCAGGCATACGCCTCGCGCAGGACTTGGGGCTCGGCGCTCGTTGGGCAGACTATCTGAAGATTTACGCCCCCGTGCGCCGTGGACAGCTCACCGACCTCGACACGCCGACCGACGGCTTCGTGGTCGACTCGCTGCTCTCGCCAGGCGTTGTCTACGCTGTGAACCAGAACAAGTACGACCGCGACCGCATCATCACGTCAATCTACTTCGCCCGCCAGCTGTTCGATCAGGACGGTATGCTCTCCTCCCTGCAACTCCGATTGAAGCCAGGCACCGACCTCAGCACGGCGAAGCGCGAGATAAAGGCAGCGGCAGGCGAGAAGTTCCGCGTGCTCGACCGCTTCGAGCAGCAGGCGGACACGTTCCGCATCATGCAGATAGAGAAGGTGCTCGCCTACGTGTTCCTCACGTTCATACTCATCGTGGCGTGCTTCAACATCATCTCCTCGCTCTCGATGCTCATCATCGACAAGAAGAACGACATCAACACGCTGCACAACCTCGGAGCCAACGACCGTCAGATACAGAGCATCTTCCTCTACGAGGGTCGCATCATATCGGCTGTAGGCGCACTCATCGGCATCGGCTTAGGACTGGCGTTATGCGGACTGCAGCAGGCGTTCGGCTTTGTGAAGATGGGCGAGAGTTCGGGCACATTCATCGTCAACGCCTACCCCGTAAGCGTTCACTATTGGGATGTGCTTGTTGTCTTCATCACCGTGATACTGATAGGCTGGGCAGCATCGTGGATACCAGCACGACGCTTGCGCAAGCAGATACTGAACAGAATAACAACTTCATAAATAAATAGAACATGAACAAAACTCATTGCTTGACAGCAGCTCTTGCTGTCCTGCTCGCCGCTCCGACGGCAGTAGCAACGCAGACCGCTAATGCGCAGACCGTGCAGGAAGCGGCAAAGGCAAATGCCCAACAGATGATCATCCTCAGCGAGGACTTCTCGAAGATGACTGCAGGCTCGGAAAACAACCCCGACCTCTCTGTAAACATCAACTCATCGGGCGAAAACGTAAATCCTGACTACACTCAGACTCCAGGATGGGGAGCTGGTTATGTTTACCCTGCTGGTGGTATGATTTGTTTCCAAAACCCGGATCCTGATGAAAAAGCAGCTTTCTTTTATACTCCTGTGTTCGACGCTTCTGCTGAGAATGGTATCTTCTTTGTGTCGTTCTATGCACGTCTTGTTGAGAATACACCAGACTACAAAGGTCTTGGCTATAATACACAGGATGCAGCAAATAATAATGTCATAGAATATGGCAATGTGTCTGGCATGACCAACGAGTGGAAGAAGTTCACGTTGCGCTTTGAGCAGGGTAAGCAGAAAACACGCGTTATCTTCCGTGAAGAGTATGGCGTGAAGGTGCTGCTCAAAGATTTTAAGGTGTATCGCGAGCAGACTACTGTTGGCTCACCTAATGTGCTGCGTCACCTCTATTATACAGGTACAAGCTTCCGTCCACGCTGGAACAAGGTTGAAGGCGCAACAAAGTATTATGTCAACGTGTACAAATCGGACGAAGAGGGTAAGATAGGTGAGCAGGTTGTAACAGACTTCGAGACCACCGATACTATTTGCACCGTGCGCAATATCGTACCAGGCGTAATCTATCGCTACAACGTAACGGCTTCTGACGGCACAAACAAGTCGCAGCCTTCACGCTACGTAGTGCTCAACGAGCTACAGTCGCCCACACCAGACGACGTAGAGATAGCTTCTGATGGTAGCTACACCGCTACATGGGAAAAGATTCCAAACGCACTCTTCTACAACTATTATGTGTACGAGGGTCGCGTCGCTGAGAACGATGGTGAGTTCACACTCATCGACGAGGACTTCAACAGCGTAACCGACGCGAACGACTCGAAAATGGACTGGACTCCGGGCAACGAGCCTGAGAATCTTCTGTCTCAAGCCAAAGGCTATCCTAAGGGTACAAAACTTAATGGCTGCTTTGCTACATTTTGGGCTCCGCTCACAGGTGGATATGTAATGGTTGACGGATGGAACTACTTCTATGATGTTAAACGCGATTATAAGGACACCGAAGAAGGCGAGGATATCAAGCTCTATGCAAAGCTTGAGACCCCTGTACTAAACTTCTCTGCCGACAGCAGCGTGAAGCTCAAGGTGTCGCTTTGGGGTGATTACACAGCTGATAATCAGGATAATGTGAACAACTATCCAGAGTATCAGGTGAATGCCATTGCGGCCATCGTTACGTTCAATCCCGAAACGGGTCTGTACGAGGAGGTTGAGCGTAAGCACTTCGACCTCGACAAGAAGACTTGGAAGAATGTAGAGTGCGAGTTTAGCAAGGGCTACGAGGACGCGAAGATTGTTATCTACGCAACCGATGGACCGGGCGTGCTCTACATCGACAACCTCAAGGTGACACAGCAGCTGAAGAAGGGCGATGCCTTCGCTACTTGCATCGAGTGTCAGCCTGGTTTGTTGGATGCTAAGGCAAGTGTCACATTGCCAGCCGACTATGCTAAGAAGAACATCTATCAGCGCGTAGTGGCAGTGAACAACCACAAGTCGTTGTTCCCCGACCGCGAGTACAACTGGTACAGTGGTCCGTCTGAGTTGCAGCTCATCCACGAGGCTTCAGAGACTGCCATCAACGATGCCGCTGCAAACGCAGCTGCCGTAGAGGTAGCTCGCTACGCGGTGGACGGCACACAGCTCGCTGCTCCGCAGAAGGGTGTGAACATCGTTCGCATGTCTGACGGCACAGCACGCAAGGTTGTTGTGAAGTAATATAGGAGGGTATGGCATCCTGCCATACCCACGCTGCCTCTGGTTAGCGTTATCTATCCGCTGCCTCTGGTTAGCGTTATGTATCACGCTGCCACTGGTTAGCGTTATGTATCACGCTGCCATTGGTTTGCGTTATGTATCACGCTGCCTCTGGTTAGCGTTACTCTTTAAACATGCTAATTGC
>OIBO01000346.1_pt1 | contig 10878 bp, 8 predicted proteins | sample 1581071 | NCBI WGS metagenome assembly OIBO01 (sample SAMEA3882504, study PRJEB24775) | human gut metagenome | biome: human-associated habitat; feature: intestine environment; material: feces | place: Netherlands | collected 2009/2010 | reverse complement strand
TACTGGTCCGTCTTTACAGATTCTCTTATTGTTCACATTACTGTGTGCATCTTTTTCTTTTGTCTTGCAGACACATGCCAGACAGGCACCGATTCCGCATGCCATTCTCTCTTCCAGTGAGATATAACACTCGATTCCATTCTCTTCTGCGTACTGTTTGATCGCACGGAGCATCGGAGTCGGTCCACAGGCATAGATCATATCTGCTTCCAGAGCATTTTCACGGATTGCGTCCATAACATTTCCCTTTGTTCCGACACTTCCATCTTCTGTGGAAATATAAAGTTCTCCGCTCTGCTCGAACTCTTCCTTAAGGAATGTCTGTGCGTCGCGGTATCCTACTACGATCTGTTTCTTCTCGCAGTCCATCTGTTTCGCCAGTTCAAGGATCGGCGGTACACCGATTCCTCCACCCATCAGAAATACTTTCTTTCCTTCAGCCTTCTCATATGGGAATCCATTTCCAAGAGGTCCGATCACCGGAATGATATCTCCTGCTTTCAGCTTAGAAAATTCTTCTGTTCCTGTCTTTGGTCCTGTCACACGGTAAACAACACGGAGTCTTCCGTTCTCTTTATCAATCTCACAGATACTGATTGGACGCGGAAGTAATTTACTTCCATCTGTTGTATACATAGAAATAAACTGTCCCGGCTTTGCGTCCTTTGCTGCCTCTGTATTGATCCACATGCTGTAGATTCCATCCGCCAACTGTTCCTGGGAATGTACTACTGCATTTTCTTTCTGCTTTGCCATAAACTTATGCAATTCCTTTCTTGAAATTATTTTGCTGCTGCAAGTGCTCCGCTGATATCAGCTACCATTGCTTCAACTGCTGCTCTTGATGCATCACCGAAATTCTCCGGTCCGAACTTCGCATAAGCTTCCTGCTTGTAAGCTGCAATAATTCCACGGGAAGAGTTTACGATCGCACCAAGTCCGTCTTCGTTAAAGAAATGAACAAGGTCTTTTCCCTGTCCGCCCTGTGCACCGTATCCCGGTACAAGGATGTAAGACTTCGGCATGATCTTTCTTAATACTTTACCCATCTCCGGATAAGTAGCTCCTACAACCGCTCCGATGTAGCTGTACTCATCTCCCATGCAGTCAGCTCCCCACTCGGCAACCTTCTCACCAACCCACTCATAAAGCGGTCTTCCATCAATGATTCTGTCCTGGAACTCTCCACTGGACGGATTGGATGTCTTAACAAGGATGAACAGACCTTTCTTCTCTTCCTTGCATACGTCAACAAATGGATTCACTCCGTCAGATCCAAGGTACGGATTCACTGTTGCAAAGTCCTCTCCGAATGGTGTATATTCCTTGCTTCCAACCTTAATCTTTCCAAGATGTGCTGTTGCATAAGCAGCAGATGTAGAACCGATATCTCCACGCTTTACATCTCCGATGATCACAAGGTCTTTAGACTTACAGTAATCTACTGTCTTCTTAAATGCCATCAGTCCAGGAATTCCGAACTGCTCGTACATTGCGATCTGTGGTTTTACTGCCGGAATCAGATCATAAGTCTTGTCAACAATCTCCTTATTGAACTGCCATACTGCCTCTGCTGCTCCTTCCAGAGTCTCACCATACTCTGCATAAGCCTTATCAAGTACGTGCTGTGGGATGTAATTCAGCATTGGATCGAGTCCAACTACGATCGGTGCACCTGTCTTTTTGATCTTCTCTACCAGTTTATTAATCATTCTTCATTCCTCCATATCCTGTTACTTTTCATCGGATCACCGATGAATGATAACCTTCGGTCTTTCCTTCAGGTTGACGCGTTACTTTTCTTTACGCACAATATATCATTTTTCATAATACCATATTCTTGAGAATTTTCCTAGTCATGCTTTTTAATAAATCAAAAAATGAAGTTCTTTCTCTGTCACTCATTTAAACAGAATCTGAAAGAACTTCGTTTCTCTGATTTTATTTTTTAATATCCCGCCGGCACAAGCAATGTAAATGGATAAATCGGAATATTTCTCACGATTCCGAACCCCACCACTATAACTAATACCACATATAGGACTTTCTGATTAATCTTCTGATCCACATGATTACCACCGGTCAAAACCCAGTCAATCAATCGTGCTACAATATACACACCAAGAAACGGGAGTAATGTCACATACATCGGATTATACCGGAATGCCATATAAAATCTTCCATGTAAAATAGAATAGCTTGCCCGCCCGGCACCGCACCCCGGACAATACAGTCCGGTAATAATATGAAAGAGGCAGGGCAGCGGATACTGGTGCGGATTATGAAAAAAGAGATAACCCGCAGCGGCCACTGCAATCACTGCCCCCATCAGAACTGCGATGATCCTGGCTGACCTTTTTGTTTGAAATGCTTCACGCATCTTTATCTTCCAAATCATCATCCGCTCACTTTTTAATAATAGTAATAAGCCGAACCGGAAACTGCCCCTGTCACGATCAGAACCATGTAGATCAACCATGTAAGAAGACCAATTGCAAAGGATACGATAATCCAGATTCTTGCCATCTTCGCATTATTCTGTGCTTCTTCAAGATTTCCTGCCAGCATAGCACTATTGATCTTCGCCGAGAATACGATTCCCACTACACCAAACGGAAGACAGCAACATAATGTTGAAACAATTGATAATATAAGATATGGAACCCAGTTCACTGGCTCCTGTGGCATTCCATTGAAATTATTCTGCTGATAATATCCCTGGTTCTGCTGACCATAGTTTGGAGCTTGCTGAGTATAATTCTGATTTTGCTGACCGCACCCCTGTCCATACTCATAGTTGTTTGGTTCACCATAGGAAGTATTCTGCTCCTGATTCACACTTTTGTATGGATCGTTCTGATATGAACCTGACACATCCGCTGACTGTGTTGGTTCTGTCGGCTGCACATCTTCTTCTGGCTGCACTTTTTCTTCCGGCAGCACATCTTCTTCTGACTGCACTTTTTCTGTCGGCTGCTGTACCTCTGCTGTATCTTCTGTTATGTTATCTGTTGTCTCTTCCTTCACCTGTGATACAGGTTCCATCTTCTGTACCGGCTGCTTCGCCCCGCAATTCGGGCAAAACTTACAGCTATCCGGTATCTCCTGATAACAGTTCATACATCTCATCATCTCTACCTCGCTTTCGTAAGTCACAATTCTCACTTTCCCAGAGCACTGACCAATTTGCTCACTTGTTCGTTTTGCGACTTTATTTCTTATATCATAACATTAATATCACCAAAAAACTTGTATCTTCATTAAAAATTAACACTTTTCTTTTCCCAAACGGATTTCTTCCATCTGTTTTGCAGTTTCCTCATCAAGATAATCCAGAAGATAATTTTTCAGATTTACCTGCCTGCCCAGATGCTCTCCTCTGAGTTCTTTTAATGCCAACTCAACCTCTTCTTTCAGACCTGGCGCAGACATTCTGTGAGCCCCCTGCCCCATGATGATCACCTGCTCAAGTCCATCTGATGTGGCTACTGTTACATCTGCATTCTTCGCAATCCTGCGGACTGTCTTCTCAATATATTGATCTGCTGTTTCTGCTTCTTTCGTATAGACAATATAAATGTTATGATATTTCATCACTTCACCCGGATTCCCCTCTACTTTATAAGCATCATACACAAGGATCAGGGTACATTTGCGAAATCCCTGATAGTTACTTAGAATATCTGCAAGCTTTCCTCTTGCTGCACCAATATCTCTTTCTGAAAGTTCTTTCAGTTCCTCCCATGAAAAAATTATATTATAACCATCTACCAGAAGGTATTCTTCTGTTCCGGCTTTCGCTCTCCGGCGCGCTTCCCACTTCGGATCCTGGTAAGCGCTTCCCGGCTCTCTCGTCTTTTCCTTTGCCCGGACAGTTACAGGACCTGTAGAACGATCCTTCTTCGGATCCGGTGTACGGACATAGATCGCATCCAACTCTTCCTGTGTCAGTTCAATACTGGAGTGCCTGCGTTTTGGAAGTGTCACCTCCATTACATCCATTTCATCATCATTTCCTGATTCCAATGTATGCTCCATATGCATATATTCTTCAACTTCATCCCAATCCACAACAAATCCTGCTCCATGTGCACAGAATACAGAACCTGTCGGATTCGCCAGATCTGCCTCTGAATCATAGGTTGACGCTGCCAGAACTTCTTCCTGATTATGACAGATATCATAACCTTTCAACGAAACTGCCATTCTTCCACGTCCACCTGTATAGGCAGTGAATTCTTTCTGATATCCACGCATCAGGGACACCGGTGCACTTCCTGTCAGCACTGTTGTCTCTTCTTCTATCATCGGTGTTCCGAATTTACCGGACATATTTTGGATATCTGTCATAGCTCGTCCTACATTTTCTGATGGAAGTTCCATTCGGAATTCATAATATGGCTCCAGAAGAATACTGTCTGCTTTCTTTAATCCCTGACGCACTGCACGATAGGTTGCCTGACGGAAATCTCCGCCTTCCGTATGTTTCTGATGTGCACGTCCGGAAGTCAGCGTAATCTTCATATCCGTAATTGGTGAACCTGTCAGCACACCTTTGTGTTCCTTCTCTTCCAGATGTGTCAGAACAAGCCTTTGCCAGTTTCTGTCTAGAATATCTTCACTGCACTCCGCTGCAAACTGCATTCCGGATCCACGTTCTCCCGGTTCCAGACGCAGATGCACTTCTGCATAATGACGTAATGGTTCAAAGTGTCCCACACCTTCTACCGGTGCTGTGATTGTCTCTTTGTAAACAATACTCCCTTCACCGAATTCTACCAGCACACCAAAACGTTCCTTTATCATCCGCTGTAAAATCTCAATCTGCACATCTCCCATCAGCTGTACATGAATCTCAGAAGTCTGTTCTTCCCATACAATATGAAGTTCTGGTTCTTCTTCCTCTAAAATCTTTAGGTTCAAAAGCATCTTATGTACATCACAGTCATCCGGAAGAAGGATCTGGTATGTCAACACCGGCTCTAATACTGGTAAATCTGACTCTTCTTCTGCTCCGATTCCCTGCCCGGGTCTTGTATTTTCCAATCCTGTCACTGCACATACTCTTCCGGCTTCTACTTCCTGGACAGCCTCAAATTTCTCACCGGAGTAGATCCGGATCTGATTGATCTTTTCATTCAGTCCTTCCACTACATCTTTTACTTTCAGTCTTCCACCTGTCACTTTCAGATAGGTCAGACGGTTTCCCTGATTATCCCTTGCAATCTTATAAACCTTTGCCCCAAACTCTGCCGGATAAGTCTTATCTTTTATATACAGATCAAGTCCATCCAAAAGTTCTTCCACGCCTTGAGAATGTAGTGCCGAACCAAAATAACATGGAAACACCTGACGGTCTGCAACTGCTTTTTGTACTTTATCCAGAGAGATCCTTCCCTCTTCCAGATATTCTTCCATCATATCATCTTCACAGACAGCCAGCTCTTCCAGCACCTCTTCCACTGCGCCCTCTTTCGTATGTAAATATACTTTTCCACCCGGGCAGTCGGATTCTGTCATGATATCCACAAATGGAACGACATTTTCCCCAAAACGCTTGCGGAGTTCTTTCAGAAGTTTTTCACCATCCGTTCCTTCCTGATCCATTTTATTCACAAAAAGAAAGGTCGGAATGTGATATCTTTTTAATAACTTCCATAATGTCTGTGTATGTCCTTGCACACCATCTGCTCCACTGACAACAAGCACCGCGCAATCCAGAACCTGCAGAACGCGTTCCATCTCCGCAGAAAAGTCCACGTGCCCCGGTGTATCAAGAAGTGTGATCGTGCGATCCTTCCACCGGAATACTGCCTGCTTGGAAAAAATAGTGATCCCACGTTCTCTTTCCATCTGATCTGTATCTAGAAACGCATCTTTATGATCCACTCTGCCAAGCTTCCTGATTGCTCCGGCATGATAGAGCATGCTTTCTGACAATGTCGTCTTTCCGGCATCCACATGCGCTACAATACCTATATTTATATATCTGTCTGGCTTATTTTCTGAGTTATTCCCCATAAAATCTGCCCCTTTCATTGTTTTCTCGTTTTTCAATTATACCATAGGAAAGAAAAGGAGTCGACTGCTCTTCTTTACAGTCAACTCCTGCTTTTCTTTCTCTGTTATCTTCTAATTATTCACTGAATGATGCACAACCAGGCTTTCCCGATCGATTGCCTTAAAAGAATACCCCAGATTTTTATAGTACTCCATTACCGTTGGAAGTGCCTGGATGGTAGATTCCTTCGCCTCTGTGTCATGGAACAGGAGCATTACTTTGGTATACTCATCCGTTTCTGACTGTGCGATGATCTGATCTGCCGTAACCGTTCCTCCGTCTCCACTGCTCACATTCCAGTCATAATACTGGTATCCCTTATCCAGCACCTGCTGCGTCAGTTGTGTCATAATTCCCGCCGTATATTTTTTCGAAATAGAATTTGATGCGCCTCCCGGAAAACGGATAAAGCATGGAACAAATCCAAGCTGTTCCTTTGCCACCTCTCCTATTTTCTCAAGATCATCAAAATAAGCATCCACAGATGCATAGACCTGATCATATTCATGCGTATAGCTGTGAAGTCCAACTGTATGTCCCTCATCATAAACCTTCTTGATCATAGGAAAATAATCCGGCTGCTGGGCAGTAATGAAAAAGGTAGCTTTCGCATCATACTGATCCAGAATATCAAGCACACGCTGCGTATTTGCAGACGGACCATCATCAAATGTCAGATAAACGACTTTCTCATCATCTTGCGGATCCATGGTTCCAACTGCAACTCCCGGCTGAAGAGACATGGACTTATCTCTTTCTGCCTTTGCTGCCTCTTCTGCTTTTTTCGCCTCTTCTTCGGCTTTTTTCTTCTCTTGTGCTTCTTTCTCTTTCTGTATTTCTACCTGACGTAAAGCTGCTGCTTCCCGCGCATTTGCCACCATACATACACCTGTTCCGACAATCGCAAAAAACACAAGACCTACCAGTATGTTGAAATAAATATTGTTCTCCTGACGCATTCTTTTATAACTATGCCAGACACTCACCAGTACATCTTTTATCTTTATCAACATTTCCTTTATCTTTTGCTGCATTCTTTCTCCCATTCCCTTTGCATTACTGCAAAGAGTCCTCTTTTTCTTACGGATATTGCTGACATCACCATTTCCATCATCTTTAGCATACAATATCCATATGGTTATATTTATTATAAACCATACTTCTTAAATATGTAGTAATGATTCATTAAGAATTATTCGAAAAATGTTACATTTCTGTTACTCACTATCCTGCACTACTGTTCACACTACACGAGTTCAACAATGAATCACTCTCATCTGTATTTGACCATTTTCTTTACAGGTGTTAAAATAACTTTACAGATAAGCAATCACCGCATTCGTATGATCTGCCACAGAACACAGAAAGGAGAATATCCGCAATGGAGGATAAGCGTATCACCAAAACAAAACGTGCTTTAAAGTCTGCTCTTTTGGAGCTTTTAACCACACAGGCTTTTGATGTAATTTCAATTACTGAATTATGTAAGATTGCCAATGTCAGCCGGATCACTTTCTACACACATTATAAAGATAAATTTGCCCTCCTTGACGACATTTTCAATGATATGCTGATTATGGGAAAAGAAGGATACCATCGCAGACAAGAGGAAAACAATCCTGAAAACAATCTCACACAGGGATATCTGAACGTTTTGGACAGTATTTTGTCTCTTTACTATGAACGTTATGATTTTTTCCAGCATGTCGTACCGGAAACAAATCCTTACCTGGCTTTTCGATTTTATCGGATCCTCTTAGACACGGTAGAATCTCATACAGATAAGCTGAAAGCTTCTTATTCTTTAAAATATTCTGCAAGACAGATTGCCGGATTCATCTGCTTTGGTCTGTTCGGATTTATCAGTGAGTCTTATACATCAAAAGTACCGTTAGAACAGGTTCGGGCCGGAGCAAGACAACTTTTAACAGATCTTCTGCAATCCAAAATTCTTGTATAATGTTTTGCATTTGTAACTGTTCAGAGCCAAGCAAAATTTCAAAAAAGATGTAAAATGCTTGCATTTTTAGATTTAAACATGAAAAAGAACATGCCCCACAGTTTCAAGACTTCTTAAACAGAAGCTTTTATTCTCTGGTCATGTTCTTTTTTATTTTTAATAGTTACGCCTCTTTTTCTTTGTAATGATGCGCCTCTTCGAGCATCATATCTTTCACTTTCATCAGTCGGATCTGTGTACTACGCTCATTCTCATCCAGTTTCATCGTAATGTATTTGATACTTTCCTCTGTCTCCGGGATGATAACATGCTCCAGTGCATTTACACGACGTCTTGTCTTCTCAATCTCTGCCGCCATCAGCTGACATGCTTTTTCACATTCTGCAAGTCGGATCATATCTGGGAGGATATCTGATAAAGACTTCACTGCTCCATCAAGATCACTGGAAGTAAATGCAAATCCATAAGAATAGATATCATTTTCATCCGCTGTTCTTGTTTTGGATGTGAAGGTCGGAATCTCAACGCTCATAACATTCTTCTCATCAACTATAAGTCCAACTTCCTGCTTCGGAGCCATCAATGCAGTATTCAGTGCTGCCTCTGACATTCCGGCCCGGGCAATAACAAAATTACGGTTCGCAGAGAGAATTCCTTCTTCTACACGAAGTCTCACTTCCATATTTTCTCGGACAAGATCCAGATACTGGCGCATCAGCTCATCACGCTTATCTTTCAAAAGCTTGTGACCACGAATGGCTGTAATCCGCTTTTTCTTCAAACGGGTTAGTTCCATACGGGTTGGATTCACTTGTTTCGCAGCCAATACCGCCACCTCCTCTTTCTATCTTCGATTATTCTGTCTATTCTTACTCTTTGTCGTAATATTCATCCAGATATTTATCGTCAATTCGTTTGAGTTCGGTACGCGGCAGCATGCGAAGCAGTTTCCAGCCGATATCCAATGTTTCCTCAATGCTTCGGTCTGTCTGATATCCCTGAGATACATATTCTTTCTCAAATGCATCTGCGAAACGTGCATATTTCAGGTCAATTTCTGTCAGTGCGGCCTCTCCCAGGATAACCATCAGCTCTTTTGCATCTTTACCACGCGCATAAGCGGCAAACAACTGATTCATCGTATTGGCATGATCTGCTCTTGTCTTACCTGCTCCGATTCCTTTATCTTTCAGACGGGACAGAGATGGAAGAACATCAATTGGAGGTGTTACTCCTTTTCGGTAAAGCTCACGGCTTAAGATGATCTGTCCTTCCGTGATATATCCTGTCAGGTCAGGGATTGGATGAGTCTTGTCATCCTCAGGCATTGTCAGGATCGGGATCATTGTGATACTTCCCTTCTTGCCATTCTGGCGCCCTGCTCTTTCATACAGTGTTGCAAGGTCTGTGTACAGATATCCCGGATATCCACGACGTCCAGGGACTTCCTTTCTGGCTGCGGATACCTCACGCAATGCATCTGCGTAGTTTGTGATATCTGTCAGAATAACAAGGACATGCATATCCTTTTCAAATGCAAGATACTCCGCTGCTGTCAGCGCCATACGTGGTGTTGCGATACGCTCGATTGCCGGGTCATTTGCAAGGTTTACAAACAATACTGTTCTGTCGAGTGCTCCTGTCTCGCGGAAGCTTTCGATAAAGAAGTTAGACTCCTCGAAAGTAATACCCATAGCAGCAAATACAACCGCAAAGTTTTCATTTGTTCCAAGTACCTTTGCCTGACGGGCAATCTGTGCTGCCAGCTGTGCATGCGGCAGACCAGATGCTGAGAAGATCGGAAGCTTCTGTCCACGAACCAGTGTATTCAATCCGTCAATCGCAGATACTCCTGTCTGGATAAACTCCTCCGGATAACATCTGGCCGCCGGATTCATCGGAAGACCATTGATATCCATTCTGGCATCCGGAAGGATCTGCGGACCCTCATCAATCGGATTACCAAGTCCATCAAAGACACGTCCAAGCATATCTTCTGATACGCCAAGTTCCATGCTTCGTCCAAGAAATCGGACTTTGCTGTTGGAGAGGTTAATACCTGTTGAACTTTCAAACAGCTGTACAAGGACATCGCTTCCGTTCACTTCCAGAACTTTACATCTTCTAGTCTCTCCGCTCGCCAGCTCGATTTCTCCAAGCTCATCATATGTTACGCCTTCTACTCCATGCACCAGCATCAGAGGTCCGGCCACTTCCTGAATGGTTCTATATTCTTTTGGCATTTAACCTTCCTCCTTTACAAATGCTGCTGCGATCTGAGCGCTTAATGTCTCATCAACCTGCTTAAATTCTTCATCAAGCTTATCTTCTGTCACATATTTAAAACGTCCGATCTGCTCTCTGACCGGCATTGAGATCAGCTTCTGAAGTGATGCACCATCTTTTAATGCATCGGTTGCTCTGTCAAAGAATTCGTTAACGAGAACCATCATCATGTGCTGTTTCTTCAATGACGTATACGTATCTACTTCATGGAAAGAGTTCTGATGCAGGAAGTCCTCACGAATCGATCTTGCAGCTTCCATCTTCAGACGGTCGGACGGTGAAAGTGCGTCCATACCTACCATCTTAACGATCTCTTCCAGTTCTGCTTCTTCCTGAAGCAGTGTCATCATCTTCTGACGGCCTTCCATCCAGTCTTCGGCAACCTGTCCGTTAAACCATTTTTCCATATCATCCAGATACAGGGAGTAACTCTTCAACCAGTTGATTGCCGGGAAATGTCTCTTGTATGCCAGGGAAGCATCCAGTCCCCAGAACACTTTAACGATACGAAGTGTAGCCTGTGATACCGGCTCGGATGTATCACCACCCGGAGGAGATACGGCTCCGATAA
>OIBO01000343.1_pt1 | contig 10884 bp, 9 predicted proteins | sample 1581071 | NCBI WGS metagenome assembly OIBO01 (sample SAMEA3882504, study PRJEB24775) | human gut metagenome | biome: human-associated habitat; feature: intestine environment; material: feces | place: Netherlands | collected 2009/2010 | reverse complement strand
ACAAATGGCTCGTATTGCAGGTGTAGATTTACCAAGAGACAAACGTGTAGAAATCGGATTGACTTATATCTATGGAATCGGTCGCAGCACAGCAGACGAAATCCTCGCTCGTACCGGTGTCAATCCGGATGTTCGGGTAAAGGATCTGTCTGAAGAAGACGTTGCAAAGCTGCGTGACGATATCGACAAGCACTGCATCGTTGAGGGCGACCTGAGAAGAAATGTCGCAATGGATATCAAGCGTCTGGTTGAAATCGGTTGCTACAGAGGCGTTCGTCATCGGAAGGGTCTGCCGGTTCGTGGTCAGCGGACAAAGACCAATGCAAGAACACGCAAGGGTCCGGTAAAGACCATCGCAAATAAGAAGAAGTAAGGGGGGGTCGTTTTGGCACAGCAGAAGGGAAAGAAGGTTGTGATCAGACGCCGGAGAGAACGGAAGAACATCGAAAACGGCGCAGTACACATCCAGTCTACATTCAACAACACCATCGTTACCATTACCGATACACAGGGTAATGCAATCAGCTGGGCAAGCTCTGGCGGACTCGGCTTCAGAGGTTCCAGAAAGTCTACTCCGTTCGCAGCACAGACCGCAGCAGAAACCGCTGCAAAGGCTGCTATGGAACACGGACTCAAGAGCGTAGAAGTTTATGTAAAGGGACCGGGTGCCGGCAGAGAAGCAGCCATCCGTGCTTTGCAGACGGTTGGTCTGGAAGTCAAGATGATCAAGGACGTTACACCGATTCCGCATAACGGTTGCCGTCCGCCGAAGAGACGTCGTGTCTAATCATACAGGAGGTGTAAAGAAATGGCAGTAAGCAGAGAACCAATCCTGAAACGGTGCAGATATTTGGGCATCAGCCCGATGGTAATGGGCATCTCCAAGGAATCCAACCGGAATCCGGGTGCCAACAACCGCAAGAAGCTGTCGGAATACGGCATGCAGCTGAAGGAAAAGCAGAAGCTGAAGTTCATCTATGGCGTTGGCGAAAAGCAGTTCTATCACTACTTTGAAATCGCTACCAAGATGGAAGGTAAGGCTGGTGACAACCTGGTTACCTGTCTGGAAAGCAGACTGGATTCTGTTGTTTTCCGTATGGGTCTGGCTCTGACCAGAAGAGAAGCAAGACAGATCGTTGACCACAAGCACGTTCTTGTAAACGGCAAACAGGTTAACATCCCATCTTACCTTGTAAAGGCTGGAGATGTTATTGAAATCAAAGAGAACAAAAAAGGTTCACAGAGATACAAAGAGATTCTTGAAGCTACAGCTGGAAACATGGTACCAGAGTGGCTTGAGGCAGACGCTGAGAATCTTAGAGGTACAGTAAAAGAGCTTCCTAACAGAGAAGCAATCGATGTACCGGTTGACGAGATGCTTATCGTCGAGCTGTATTCTAAATAATAATTACGATTTGAAAGGATTGCGCAGGCATTTATGCAGGGCAATCCTAACTAATCTGAATAAGTTGATTAGATACAGTTTTGTACCCCCTCAACATATATTAAGCCCATAAGGAGGGTCTGTGTAGTGTTTGATTTTAATAAACCGAATATTGAAATTACAGATGTTTCAGATGACAAGAAATACGGAAGATTTGTCGTAGAACCGCTGGAGAGAGGATACGGAACTACGCTTGGTAACGCGCTGAGAAGAATCATGCTTTCTTCCCTGCCGGGAGCAGCAATCAGTTCTGTGAAAATCGACGGTGTACTGCATGAGTTCAGTTCCATCCCGGGTGTTAAAGAAGATGTGACAGAGATCATCATGAACCTGAAATCTCTGGCTATCAAGAACACATCTGAGTCTGATGAAGTGAAGACAGCTTATATCGAGTTCGAAGGAGAAGGCGTTGTAACAGGTGCTGATATCCAGTGTGACTCTGATATTGAGATTGTAAACCCGGAGCAGGTAATTGCTACATTAAGCGGTGGCAAAGACAGCAAGCTTTATATGGAACTTACAATCACAAAAGGAAGAGGATATGTAAGCTCAGATAAGAATAAGACAGAAGATATGCCAATCGGTGTTCTTCCGATCGATTCTATCTACACACCGATCGATCGTGTCAACCTGACAGTTCAGGATACACGTGTAGGTCAGGTTACAGATTATGACAAACTGACACTTGATGTCTGGACAAAAGGTACAATGGCTCCTGATGAGGCTGTCAGCCTTGCAGCAAAAGTGTTAAGTGAGCATCTGAAACTCTTCATCGACCTGTCAGAGGTAGCTCAGCAGGCAGAAGTTATGATTGAGAAAGAGGATGACGAGAAAGAAAAAGTTCTTGAGATGAGCATTGATGAACTTGAGCTTTCTGTTCGTTCTTACAATTGTCTGAAGAGAGCCGGAATCAACACAGTTGAAGAGCTCACAAACAAGACTCCGGAAGACATGATGAAGGTTCGTAACCTTGGTCGTAAGTCTCTCGAAGAAGTTCTTGCAAAACTGAAAGAACTCAATCTGGAACTGAACCACGGAGAAGAATAATATTCTATATCCGTACTATGATAAATTATCAGGACACTCATGTCCTGCACAGGCTGTGATTACAGTTTTGTGAATTGCAGCCCGCTGAAGATTGAATATCCTGGTGGTAAGCCCGAAGAGCACAGCAGGAGCATTTGATTAGTAAGCCCGAAGATGCATAACCAAATGTTAATTAATGGAGGAAATTTGAAATGGCAAAGTATAGAAAACTTGGCAGAACAGCAAGCCAGAGAAAAGCTTTACTTAGAAACCAGGTAACAGCACTTCTTAACAACGGAAAGATCGTTACAACAGAAGCTAAGGCTAAAGAGATCCGCAAGATCGCTGAAAGCATGATCGCACTGGCTGTAAAAGAGAAAGATAACTTTGAGACCGTTACCGTTACTGCTAAAGTAGCTCGCAAAGATGCTGATGGCAAACGTGTGAAAGAAGTTGTTGACGGTAAGAAAGTTACTGTTTATGACGAAGTTGAGAAGACAATCAAAAAAGATAAGCCAAGCAGACTGCACGCTAGACGTCAGATGCTGAAAGTTCTCTTCCCTGTTAAAGAAGGCGAGAAGAGAAACATGAAAGATGTTGACATGGTTGCAAAACTCTTTGATGAGATCGCTCCAAAATATGCTGATCGTAACGGTGGTTACACAAGAATCGTAAAGATTGGTCAGCGTAAAGGTGACGCAGCTATGGAAGTTCTGATCGAGCTTGTTTAATTTGATAATATAGCTGATTTTTGACTCTCATATAGGACAGAAATGTCCTGTATGGGAGTTTTTTGCATATTAGTAAAGTGTTTTTCATAGTTAAAAATGTCAAGTGAAAATTTGCTTTTGTGAAAACTGCACAAATGATGTTAAAAAAATAACGTTAAAACTTTAACAACTGGTACATTGACAATTAATTAACGAACTAGTATACTAATACCTGTAATCGGGAAACATAAAAATAACCCGATCGGATAAAACTTGCAGGTTACGAAAACAGTGACTATAAAAATGATTTATTCAAGTACAGGAGGAATACTCAGATGGCAAAGAAAGAGGCGGCAAAAACTGTAGAGACAAAGACAGTAAACACCGGATTCATTGATAACGTTGAAGCTCTTGAAGCAAAAATGAAAGAGATGCGCGAGGCACAGAAAATCTTCGCTACATTTACACAGGAGCAGGTTGACAAAATCTTCTATGAAGCAGCTATGGCAGCAAACAAGCAGCGTATCCCGCTTGCAAGACTTGCAGTAGAAGAGACTCAGAGAGGTATTCTCGAGGATAAGGTTATCAAAAACCATTACGCAGCAGAGTATATTTACAACGCATACAAAGATACAAAGACATGTGGTGTTGTAGAAGAAGATAAGGCATTTGGAATCAAAAAGATCGCAGAGCCAATCGGACTTGTTGCAGCAGTTATCCCTACAACAAACCCGACATCAACAGCAATTTTCAAAACACTGATCTGCTTAAAGACAAGAAATGCAATCATCATCAGCCCACATCCGGCTGCTAAAGCATCTACAATCGCAGCAGCTAAAGTTGTTCTTGATGCAGCAGTGAAAGCAGGAGCTCCGGAAGGAATCATCGGTTGGATCGATGCTCCATCACTGGAACTTACAAACACAGTAATGAGAGATGCAGATATCATCCTTGCAACAGGTGGTCCTGGAATGGTTAAAGCAGCTTACTCTTCAGGAAAGCCGGCACTCGGAGTTGGAGCTGGTAACACACCGGTTATCATCGACGATACAGCAGATGTAAGAATGGCAGTTAACTCAATCATCCACTCTAAGACATTTGATAATGGTATGATCTGTGCGTCTGAGCAGTCTGTAACAGTACTTGAAAGCGTATATGAGGAAGTTAAGAAAGAATTCCAGTACAGAGGATGCTACTTCCTGAAACCAGGTGAGGAGCTTGACAAAGTTCGTAAGACAATCATCATCAACGGTGCACTGAACAGCAAGATCCCAGGAAAATCAGCTTATGAAATCGCTCAGATGGCAGGCGTTGATGTACCTAAGAATACAAAGATCCTGATCGGAGAAGTTGAATCTGTAGATATTTCAGAAGAATTTGCACATGAGAAATTATCACCGGTACTTGGTATGTACAAAGCTAAAACATTTGATGAGGCTCTTGAGAAAGCAGCTCAGCTTGTAGCAGACGGTGGATATGGACATACATCTTCACTCTACGTACATCCGGCAGAGACAGAGAAGATTGCAAAACATGCAGCAGCAATGAAGACTTGCCGTGTACTGATCAACACACCTTCTTCTCACGGTGGAATCGGAGACCTTTATAACTTCAAGATGGCTCCGTCCCTTACACTTGGATGTGGATCATGGGGTGGAAACTCTGTATCAGAGAACGTAGGAGTAAAACATCTGCTTAACATCAAGACAGTTGCAGAGAGGAGAGAAAATATGCTGTGGTTCAGAACACCTGAGAAAGTTTACTTCAAGAAAGGTTCTATGCCGGTTGCACTGGATGAGCTTGGAACAGTAATGCATAAGAAGAAAGCATTTATCGTAACAGACTCCTTCCTTTACAAGAACGGATATGTAAAACCGATCGAAGATAAATTAGATGAAATGGGAATCCAGCATACATGCTTCTTCGAAGTAGCACCAGACCCGACACTTCAGTGTGCACGCAAGGGTGTTGACCAGATGAGACAGTTCGAGCCAGATACAATCATCGCTCTTGGTGGTGGATCTGCAATGGACGCAGGTAAGATCATGTGGATCATGTATGAGCATCCGGAAGCAAACTTCGAAGATATGGCTATGGACTTCATGGACATCCGTAAGAGAGTATTTACATTCCCTAAGATGGGAGAGAAAGCTTACTTCATAGCTATCCCAACATCTTCAGGAACAGGTTCTGAGGTAACACCATTCGCAATCATCACAGACGCTGACACAGGTGTTAAATGGCCAATCGCTGACTACGCTCTGCTTCCAAACATGGCAATCGTAGACGTAGACAACATGATGACACAGCCGAAGGGACTGACAAGTGCTTCAGGTATCGACGTTATGACACATGCAATCGAGGCATATGTATCTATCATGGCAACAGATTACACAGATGGTCTTGCTATGAAGGCTGTTAAGCTTGTATTCGAGAACCTTCCATCTGCATACGAGAACGGAGCAAACGATCCGAAGGCTCGTGAAGAGATGGCAAACGCTTCCTGTATGGCTGGTATGGCATTCGCAAATGCATTCCTTGGTGTTAACCACTCCATGGCTCATAAGCTTGGTGCTTTCCACCACCTGCCACACGGTGTTGCTAACGCAGTAATCCTTACAGAGGTTATGAGATACAATGCAGCAGAAGTTCCGACAAAGATGGGAACATTCTCACAGTATCAGTACCCACATGCACTTGCAAGATACGCAGAACTCGGACGCTTCGCAGGATGCACAGGTAAAGATGATAAAGAAGTATTTGAGAACTTCATCGCTAAACTTGAAGAACTCAAAGAGAAGATCGGAATCAAGAAGACAATCAAAGATTACGGCGTTGATGAGAAGTACTTCCTTGACACACTTGATGAAATGTCAGAGCAGGCATTCAACGATCAGTGTACAGGAGCTAACCCAAGATACCCACTCATCCAGGAGATCAAAGATCTGTACCTGAAATGCTACTACGGAAAATAAATCGCATTGCATAAGCAGGCATATGACCGTTAGAATCTAAAATATACGAAGAGAGACAGAATGATGTTGAAAAGCATTGTTCTGTCTCTTTTTTACGTGAGCAACGAGCTAAAGCTTACGATTGTTAATAAATAGACAATATATAAGAAGTAAAAAATCTTGTTAAAAACTGCACAAACTTGCTCTGAAGGGGTTTTATTTCTAAAAATTGTGAGATATAATGACATCATCAAAACAAAGTAAGAGCCGTAAGGCAAAAGGAACAGCCCCGCAGAGCTGAGATAAAATAAGAGCAGACAAGAAGGGGCGTTCAAGATATAAGGAGGTCTATATTATGAAGTTAGAAGAAAAAAATCTCATCGTGAAACGTGCTTACAAATCAGTCTATAAATGTGATGATTGTATCGTGAAAGTTTTTAATGAAGGACATCCGAAGTCAGATGTATTTAATGAGGCTCTGAATACTGCAAGAGTAGAAGAGACAGGTCTGGACATTCCGAAGGTAAAAGAAGTAACTCAGATTGATAGAAAGTGGGCAATTGCTATTGAGTACAAAGCAGGTAAGACACTTGAGGACATGATGGAATCTGATATGAAGAATCTGGAAAAATATATGGAAGACTTTGTTGATCTCCAGTTACAGGTTCAGAGTAAGAAATCACCGCTTCTGAAAGGAATGAAAGATAAATTAGCTCGTCAGATCAATGGATTGAAAGATCTTGATGCGACTACACGTTATGAACTTCTGACAAGACTTGAGAGTATGCCAAAGCATAATAAAGTATGTCACGGAGACTTTAATCCGAGTAATGTGATCGTAGGAAAGAATGGAAAGATGACTGTGGTTGACTGGGCTCATGCAACACAGGGAAATGCAAGTGCAGATGCAGCAATGACATATTTGCTTTTCGCACTGAAAGATCAGAAAGTAGCAGATCTCTATCTGAAATTGTTCTGCAAGAAGAGCGATACAGCAATGCAGTATGTACAGCAGTGGCTTCCGATTGTGGCAGCAGCACAGTTATCTAAAGAAAATGAACTTGAAAAAGATTTTCTGATGAGATGGATTGATGTTGTTGATTATCAGTAGAAAATAGAGTTGTTTCTAAAAAAGAAGCGCTGGAAGATGAAAATGAAATCTTCCGGCGCTTCTTAATCTTCTTTTTATTATTTTACCAACTTGTAAAGAAAACGTTATCGCCAATTACAACACCGGTTCTGCTTGTCGATGGTGCGTACAGGAAGTAATAACAGTCGGCTACGGCAGCAAGACGAGCTCCGTTGATCGCATCCTGTGCAACCTGGATAGAAAGACTTCGTGGACCTTGCTTTAATACACGGTCTAAGGAACCTGTCCATACAGGAGCAAACTGTCCTTGGGCATAGATGACATCATGAATAGAATTCGGAAAGCGACTGCTATATACACGATTCATAATGACTGTAGCAACTGCAAGCATAGAGTCGTAATCATAGTGGGCCTCACATTGCAGGATTGCTGCAAGAAGTGTAAGGTCATCAGACGCAATGGCAGATCCGGAACTATTGGAGCCACCAGAAGAACTTGAACTTCCGGAGGATGAGGAACCTGAATTGCCGGAGTTCCCAGAGGAACTGGAAGTATTCGCTTTGTTCGCACTGGCAGCAGCCTCAGCTTTTGCAGCTGCTTCGGCTTTTGCAGCGGCTTCCGCCTGTTTTCTGGCTTCTTCTGCCTGACGAGCTGCCTCTTCTTCTTTGGCTTTCTGCAGTTTTGCATTCACCTCATTCAAATTAGTAGAAGTTGCAGCAGCTTTTGCCTGTAATTGTGTCTGCTGTGTCTGCAATTGGTTCTGTAAATCTTTCATGGAAGCCTGCTGTGCTTCCAGGTCTGCTTTCTGATCGGCAATCTGCTGGTGAACATCTTTCAGATTGTTCAGAGCTTTGCGGTCGTAGTTACTTAAATTTTCAATAAAATCAGCTTTGTTTAGAAAATCTGACATATTTTCTGCTGAGAAAAGCATCTCAAGCATTGTAGCACTTCCGTGCTCATACATATATTTGATACGGCTTTTCATATCTTCATACTGCTGATCTTCGTTTTTCTGCGCTTTCTCAAGATCATCCTGTGTTTTGTCTATATCACTGTTGAGGAGCTCAACCTGCATCTCAGTATCAGATATCTTCTCACTCAGGGTGAGGATATCCTGGTTGATGCCTTTTAATTCGTTCTCAAGGGCAGAGGTCTGGTTTTGCAGATTGTCTATCGTGTCTGTAGCATAGACAGGAAGTGCAGAAAATACAATTGCAAGGGAACAAATGAGCGCGGTGCCCGTATGTAACTTGCTTTTTTTGTAAAATGCCATAATCTCAATATCCTTTCTTTAAATGACATTGCATAGTTGTCGAAAACCTATTATACTATAAAACAGAGAATTAATCAAATTGGCACGAAATATTTTATGATTGTTTTACAAAATAATTAAAAAGATATTGCTTTTTGTAACAATTGACGGATAGAAAATACAGAAGATAAGGAAAAAAGTATGGAAAAAAAGGAAATTAAGATTGTTGGATTAGATCTCGATGGAACACTTCTTACAGATAAGAAGGAACTTCTTCCTTATACGAAGAATGTGATCGGAGAGGCACTGCAGAATGGTACAGTTGTTCTTGTTGCAACCGGAAGACCATGGACAGGAGTTCCGGAAGAATTACGTGAGCTTCCGGGGATGGATTATGCACTGACTGCGAATGGGGCAAGGATTATCGAGACGAGAACCGGAAAGGTACTGGAAGAACATCTGTTATCCAAAGAAGCAGCAAAAAAAGCAATTGCAATCGGAAGAAAATATGATACTCTGTTGGAAGTTTATTTTGATGGGCAGGGATATGCTCAGAAAGATGAGATCGCGCAGGTGAGAAAGTATCATAAGAATCCGAACATGTGGGATTATTTTCTGAGAACACGAATAGCGGTAGACAGACTGGAAGATCTGCTGGATGAAAAAGAAGGGAATCTTGATAAAGTACAGATGTTGTTTGCAGATATGGAAGAGAGAGAAGAGGCATGGAAAGAGCTGGAGCGAGAAGGCGTCTTTGAACTGGTTGGCTCTCTTCAATATAATATAGAAATCAATGCAGTTGGTGTAAATAAAGGAACCGGACTTGTGAATCTTGGCAAGATGCTTGGAATCAGGCGGGAAGAGATCATGGCGTGTGGGGATGGCGATAATGATATCGCAATGCTCAAGGAAGTTGGATTTGGGGTTGCCATGGCGAATGCCGAAGAAAAGGTCAAAGCTGTAGCTGATTATATTACGGAGAGCAACAATGATGAGGGGGCTGCAAAGGCCATCGAGAAGTTTGTTCTGAAACGAGGAGGGGAATCATGTTAGAAGTATTAAAGGTTATCATTTTAGGAATTGTGCAGGGAATCACAGAGTGGCTTCCAATCAGTAGTACAGGTCATCTGATTCTGGTAGAGCAGTTGATCCAACTGAAGCAGAGCGAGGCATTTACGAATATGTTCAATGTGGTGATTCAGTTTGGATCGATCCTGGCAGTTGTAGTAATTTATTTTCATAAGTTAAATCCGTTCTCACCGACGAAGACGGAAAAGCAGAAGAAGATGACAATTCAGTTATGGATTAAAGTAGTGATCGGAACAATTCCGGCACTGATCGGAGGAGTGTTGCTGAACGATCTGATTGAATCAAAACTGAGTAATGCATATGTTGTTGCATTGATGTTGATTGTTTATGGTATTTTATTCATTGTAATTGAAAAACGTAATGAGACAAGAGAACCGAAAGTAAAAAGACTCTCTCAGCTTTCTGTGAAGACAGTTCTTCTGATCGGAGTTTTCCAGATGATGGCGATGATCCCTGGGACGTCCAGATCCGGCGCAACGATTGTCGGAGCACTGGCACTTGGGGTTTCAAGAAGTGTTGCAGCAGAGTTTACATTTTTCCTTGCAATTCCGGTTATGTTTGGAGCAAGTGCACTGAAGTTGTTTAAGTTCGGTCTGGCATTTACCCCAATGCAGGTATTTCTGCTTCTTCTTGGAATGATCGTATCCTTTGCAGTATCTGTTATAGCAATCAAGTTCCTGATGAAATATATCAAGAACCATGACTTTAAGGCATTTGGATATTACAGAATCGTACTTGGAATCGTTGTATTTTTATTCTTCGGTATCCAGGCTTTATTCAAATAAGGTATGTATTATTGAATAGAGTGCAGTGTGTTTTACTGTTCACAGTTATTGTGAACAGTAAAATTTTGTATTTCCAAAAGAAATCGTGCATAATTACGTCTTGCATTTTATGAAAAGCATGTTATAATTATTAACATGTTTTGAATTTTTATGCAGAGAAAAGAGGAGGAGCTTAAGATGAAGAAGTTTTTATCAGTATTTCTTACTGCAGCATTAGCAGTCAGCATGCTGGCAGGTTGTGGTAGTAAGAACGAAACAGTAACAGCAAAGGTAATCGATATTGACCTTACAAATGAAGAATATGCATTTGGTGTGGACAAGAATCAGCCGGAACTTCTTGAGAAGACAAATGAGTTTATTGCAAAGATCAAATCAGACGGAACACTTGATGAGATCTGCAAAAAGTATTTCTCAGACGGAGAGCCGGAAGCAGTAAAATCAGCAACACTTGATACATCTAAGGATCAGTTGGTTGTAGCTACAAATGCAGCATTCGAGCCATTTGAGTATACAAAGGGTGAAGATTATTATGGA
>OIBO01000342.1_pt1 | contig 10890 bp, 9 predicted proteins | sample 1581071 | NCBI WGS metagenome assembly OIBO01 (sample SAMEA3882504, study PRJEB24775) | human gut metagenome | biome: human-associated habitat; feature: intestine environment; material: feces | place: Netherlands | collected 2009/2010 | reverse complement strand
ATTCCTCATGTGTGTCAAACTAAGAATAACCTCCACAAATTCTTCTACTAGCTGCACCTCGTCCAAGACTATATAATAAGGATTGTCATCATCCACAACCTTTGAATCTATATAGTCGAGCAAGGCATCAGGCTTCCTCAACCGTCTGTTTCGGAAATCATCAAGTTGTATCTCGATGATGTGACTATCAGTCACCCCATGTTCCAACAACCAGTTATGCCAGATATCAAACAGCAGGAAAGACTTTCCACATCGTCTGACACCTGTTATAATCTTCACAAGCCCGTTGCCACGTCCTGCAATAAGTTCATCCAAGTATTTTTTACGTTCAAATATCATATTAGAGTACTATTTTTGATACTGGTATCACATTTTACACCGCAAAGATACAGAAAAAAATGAAATTTGAATATTAAAAAATAGAAAAAATCGAATTTTCTCAATTTTTTAACATATGGTATTGTATGTTTCCGCAGTTTCCAGTAGTTATGCATTTTGAGATAATTTTTGGTACGATGTGGTACGACCGTACCTGATAGTACCATAGCAGTGTCGCAAAAACGCCGTACCTTTGCCCCCGGAATTCAGAACCGATATGGTCTGGGTTTCGGGGGCTTTTGTGTATAGGCACATCAACCGTTGTGGGAGCGCCCAACTTTAAAAAAGGAATATTGAAAATGAAAGCAATGAAACCTTTTTATTTTGCTCATCCGCAGTACGGAAAACTGAGGGTGGTGCTGATTGGAGGCAAAATCTATTACTGCCTGATGGACGTGAAGAACATCTTCAAGAAGTCGGTACAGAAACTCTATGAGACGATTGCTGACTCGGAGGGGGAACTGAAAAATCTGAACATCGTAATGATGAAGAATATGAAAATCAAGTATAACCTCTTCTTTGAGAACCAGGAAATGGGGAAGGATGAAGCGGAGGCTGAGAACGTGAATGCGGATATCAACTTCTGCGATGAACAGCTGGTGAAGGACCTCGTAGACAGGCGTGTTGCTGCCGAGAAGATTGCGGCAAAATGGGTAATAGGGTTCGTCAAGAGCAGGCTGAATGATGCCGAGAATGCTTCGCTCTTCGAGGCGAACGGGGTTGATGAGATTTCGGATAACTCGCTGATTCTGCCTATCAATGTAAGCTATGGCTCAGGGTATATCATGATTAACAGCGAAGTGTTCGATTAATAAAATATGGAGGTAAAATGGAGATAGTACATGTAGTGGCAATTAATCCTTATCGTAAGGGAAATAAGGGGAAAGTTTTTTCCTACAATATCGATACTTATGATAAGGTCATCGGATCGAAGGAAATCAAGAAGATGATTCAGCAGATTCGGGGTGAATTGCCGATTGACGGAGTGGATTTGAACGATGCGCAGGCGGTGAAGAAGGCGCAGGAAAGGCTCAAGAGCGAGCTGCCTTTCTTCTGTCCGCACTACGGCATGTTCAAGAATAATGTGCGCAGACAGGAGAATGCCTTGCCGGAAAGCTTTCTCTTCCAGACGATTATCGATGTGGATGATAAGGAGTATGTGGAGAAGGCTATCGAGAAGGCGAGGGAGCTGAACTGCTCTTCGGGGATATGGAATGGCTCGTTGCTGCATCTCTGTTATAGCGCTCGCAAGAAGCTGCATATCGGGATTAGAATGCCGATTGGGATGACCATCGAGGAGACGCAGAAGGCGTATTGTGAGGCGCTCGGTGTGCCTTATGATGAAAGCTGCATCACACCTGAAAGGATGATTTTCCTGACGGATAAGGACTCGGAAATCTACCGGTCTAAAATGTGGTGCGCAGTGCTGCCGGAGAGCGAGATACAGGCTCGCAGAAAGGCTTTTCTGGACCGTGGACTGACGGTTGACGGAAGGGGAGATGCAAAAGTTAATAGTTTACAGTTTACAGTTAATAGCAATAGTAATGACAATGTTCAAAACAATAGACTTTCGGGCAATCGTGGCGATTATGCTGCTTCTGCTGGCACTGCTGTTCAGCCTGCCCAATCTGGTAATAGCAATCATGCTGATGATTCTCATCTCGGGAATCCTGGAGGCAATTATGGCACTGGTGAACTGGGAGAGGCCAGTGAGAAGAATCTGATAGCCTTTGATCTGTTCGTTCAGTCGGCTGGGCTTGAGGGGATGGCGATTGATACCGTTGGGTCTCGGCACTCTTCGCTCCTCGCTATCATGAGCGCAGGCGCTTCGAGGGTGATGAGCGAGGAGGAACTGATGAAGGTGGTGAGGACGAAAATGCCGAGCTACTATCAGGAGGATGACTGCCATCAGCTGATACATGATTTCTATGCGAAATATGCTGACAGCTCCAAGCCGATGTCGAGGGATGTGATAAGGGTGAATGCACTGGCGGAAAAACAGGCCAGCCAACAAGTTAATAGTTTACAGTTAACAGTTAATAGCCTTAACGCAAATCATGCAGTTCAAAGTTCATATCTCCAAGTTCAAAGTAGCGAGGAGGATTATCCGGAACCGCCAGCGATGCCGGAGAAACTGCCGAAACTGGTGGAACTGCTGATATCTCGGACACCGGAGATTTATAAGCCGGCTGTGGCGCACGCTATCTTTCCTCCATTGGCTACACATCTCTGGCAGACGAGCTTCCGATATATTGATAATGTAGTGCATGAGGCTACATTGTCTACGTGCTTGCTGGCTGGTACGGGTGCAGGTAAATCGTCTGTGGATAAGCCGATTAGGTATATCATGGAGGATATCAGAAAGCGGGATGCGGAGAATCTGAAACGTGAGAAGGAATGGAAGGAGGAAGTGACGCGCAAGGGTGCCAACAAGGATAAGCGCAAGCGACCGGATAATCTTGTTATCCAGGAGATTGATGCTGATATGACCAGTCCGGCATTCGTGATGAGAACCGCTGAGGCGCAGGGGCGTTTCCTCTATACTTCGCTTAACGAGCTGGACCAGTTTGATGCACTCCGGGGCAGCGGTAACCAGCAGTTCCGCATCATGTGCCTCGCCTTTGATCCTTTCAACCTCTTTGGCCAACAGCGCGTTGGCGTTCAAAGTGTGACAGAAAGGGTAACGATAAGGTTCAACTGGAATGCATCTACCACCATTCAGAAAGGGCAACGCTACTTCTCAAAAGTTTTGACAGACGGTCCGATAAGCCGTATCAATTTCTGTACCATTCCGGAGCGTGAAATCGGTGACGAAATGCCTGTTTACGGCGATTACGATGATGCTTACCGTGAAGCGCTGAAGCCTTATATCGAGAATCTGAACAACGCCAGGGGACTGATTGACTGTCCTGAGGCGTTCCAGCTTGCCCTTAAACTGAAGGATGAGAATGCTGAGTTCTCGCGTCTCTCTCAGGATAGGGTTTACGAGAACCTTTCTTTCCGTGCCAACGTCATCGCCTACCTGAAGGCGTGTGTGCTGTATGTGGCGAACGGTTGCAAATGGGAGCCGGAGATTGACGAGTTTATCCGCTGGAGCGAGCGTTACGACCTCTACTGTAAGATGCGTTTCTTCGGTGATGCCATCAAGAGGGCAAATGATACAGGCGAGAAGTCGAGCAAGCGAGGACCTTCCAACATGCTGATGCAGTTGCCGGATGAGTTTACTTACCAGCAGGTGATAGACTTGCGTGTAGCAAACGGGATGAGTCAGAAAGGTACTTCCAAGATGTTGGGAAACTGGAAGGATCGCCATTACATCAGGGCTAAGGAGAACGACTCAGTTCCTCAATTCCTCAGTTCCTCAGTTTTTATTAAACTTAAATTCAGAAAGGAGAATTCATAGCGTATGGAAATAGTAGTAAAAAGAATAGCAAAAAAGAAGACTTATACGATAGGTCATCTTTATATCTTGAGCGATAAGGATGTGAAGCGTACCTGGCGTTCGGGGGTAAAAATAGGCGACAAGCGTATCTTTGAGCACAGCTTCGATAAGGCGAAGTTGGACAAGGAGCATTACTTCTGTGATACCCTGGAGCCTACGTGGAGAAACCTCCTGGGTATCGAACTGAAACCGGAAGAGGAGGATGGACGGTACAGTAGGGTATCGGGTAAGAAAGCCCGCAAGATACCGGGGCATACGGCGATACCGGAGGGCTCGTATCCTGTGGTTGTCTCGAAATCGCCAAGGTTTAAGAAGTGGCTTCCGCTGGTGCAGGGTGTTCCTGATTTTGAGGGCATCCGCATTCATGCCGGTAATTATCCCGATGATACGCAGGGCTGCATTCTGGTAGGTGAAAATAAATTACAGGGTGCCGTCTTTAATTCCCGCATCTGGCTGCATAGGCTTATCAATGCCATTACCGCAGCAAGAGAAAGAGAGGAGAGCGTTTGGATTACGATCATTTAATGTTGAATGTTGAGTGTTGAATGTTGAATTTTTAGTGATTAATTTTTAAAAACAAATTATTATGGTAAAGTCAGTTAATACAAATAAAGTAGAAATGGATAAGAAGGCAGCTGCTGCTGTCGTGTTTGAAAACCCTGAGTTCGGTAAGATTCGTACCTTGACCGATGAAAATGGAGAACCTTTGTTCTGCGCAAAGGATGTCTGTGATGTGCTGGGGTATAAAAAATCAAGAAACGCTGTAAACCAGTTGGTTAACCCACTTGACGCCCTAAAACAGGGCGCATGGGTATCTACAGCATTTACTCCTGAATTTTCGCAAGTTTTCGCCATACGCCCAGAAAGGCTTATTTCATGCCAATCTGCTTCACACGCAGCTCGAACTCTTCCCTGTCACAGATGGCACTATTCTTGATTTTGGCGCGATAATTATAGATAGTGTTCACAGAATAGTGAAGGAACTCGGCAATCTTAGAACTGTCCTCGATGCCCAGACGGATAAGGGCAAAGATACGGAGGGTGGTAGAAAGACGGCTGTCATCTTCGAGCACGATACGCTCTTCAGGTCTCAAGAGGGCATTGAACTCCTCAACAAAGTTAGGGAAGAGCTTCAGAAAGGCGGAATCGAAATACTCATACAGCTCGCCCATGTAGGCCTCGCCAGCCTGCATCTGCTCCAGCAACTTGTTGAGTTCTCTTGCCTTCACCAGTTTCACTACTCGCTTGCGCATGGTCTCTATCTTGTCGACATAGATGGCACAAAGGCGCAGGAATCGACCAATATATACTTCCTTCATCTTGTTACTCTCGTTGAGAGAATGGTTCATCTCGTTAAGAGAATGGTTCATCTCGTTAAGACGCTCATTTGACAACTGCAAGGCAGTGTTGGTTTCCTTTAGCTTATGATGGGCCGCAGCAATGCGCTTGCGCTGCTTGTTGACATAGTAGAGCAAGAGCATAACCACAAAGAGAAGCATGGCAGAACACGCTACCATGAGCCGCAGATGCTGGTTGCCCGAAGAAAGTTCTTTCTGATATTCCTCCTCAATATGCGTGAGTACAGGCATGATCTGGCGGCTGCGGCTAGGCGTATTGAAAATGGTAGCCGACTTCCAGGCAAACTTGATATACTCATGAGAGCGCTTCTGCTCGCCCGGGTCGGCGTTGAGCAGATTGGCAACTTCCCAGAGAGAACCCTGGTCCATCACAGCCAACTGGACATCGCAGATAGCAGAACGCAAGAGGCAGCTGAGGTACTGCTCTTTATCACCAAACTGATTGTAGGTCAAGCCGCGATAAAACTGAACGATGGCATACTGATGGGTGCCCGGTTTCGTCATCGCCAGCCGCTTATCGCTCAATCGCAAAGCCTCCTTCATATTGCCTGCATCGCGTACCCTCACCTCCTGCATCTGCAGATAAAGGTCATCATCATGGCTGAATGTGCTGTCTATTGCAGCCTGATAGGCATTATGCTTGCCGGCATAATATTTCTTCAAGGAAGGAACGTTGGAATAATATGCCATCTCGCCATACAGGTGCTGGCAAGCCCAGAGGTAGTTGCGTTTGCCCTCAGCATCAAGATCAGCGATATTGACAGACTTCAGCAGGTCGTACGATTCGGCATAATCGCCCGTGGTGGATTCCTGGAAAGCAAGCAGCGCCTTGACATTTCCCACCTTCTTTTTATCGCCCATTCTGAAGGCAAGTTCCATACACTGGTTGATGTATTTCAGCGCCATGTCGTTCTTGTAGGAGCGGTATTCCTCAAAGAGCGCAAAACAGGCATCATACTTACTGCTTAGGCGCCTGGCGGTCTTCAGCTTCTGCTCCCAATCGCGAATTCGGGCTTCACGTACCTTCACATAATCAGCCGAATGGGCAATGGCGTTGTCCAGACTCTGAAAAAGCTGCTCTATATTATCTGTTGTTTTTGCTGCAAGAGAAAGAGGCATCAAGACAAAGAGCAGGAAGAAGAATGCCTTTCCCCATAATTCATTTATGCGATACATCAACTTGATTTCGTTTAAGATTGATTTATTTTCATGAGGTTTCATGTGCAAAAGTAATAAAAAAATCGGAAACGACAAATCAAATATAGAAGAAATGTAGATTTCTTCGCATTTTTCGCCTATGCCGCATCCACTTTTTATATATTCTCCATTTTTCTTATCCATCTCATTATCAGAGATATTTCTATCTAAAAAAGAAAAATTCATCCACATTTTAACATTTCTATCGCGCATCGTATCATCTTTTTTATTATCTTTGCAAAAGATAAACATAAAAATAACAATTAACATAATAAACAATGAGAACAGCACTTTTATCACTCACATTTCTTTTGGCTGGTTCTATGGCAGCACCTGCTTTCGCCCATACAGCAGCCCCTAAGAAAAAAGTAACTGCCACAACCAAGAAAGGCAAGATTCTACCCATGAAGGAGTATATCGACCAACTGATGGCGAAGATGACACTGCAGGAGAAGATTGGCCAGCTGAACCTGATGGTAGCTGGCGACATCACCACCGGCGGCGCACTTGATACTCAGGTAGGCAGCGATATCGCCCAGGGCAACATGGGCGGAGTTTTCAATATCAAAGGGCTCGACAAGATCAAGGCTCTGCAGGAAATCGCCATCAAGAACAGCCGTCTGGGCATCCCGCTGCTCGTAGGTATGGACGTGATTCATGGTTACGAAACGATGTTCCCTATCCCTCTCGCCCTCTCCTGCTCATGGGATACCGAGGCGATGAAGAAGGTAGGCGAAGTATCGGCCAAGGAAGCAAGTGCCGACGGCATCAACTGGACATTCTCTCCTATGGTAGACATCGCACTCGATGCCCGCTGGGGACGAATAAGCGAAGGAAATGGCGAGGATCCTTATCTGAGCGGCGTGATGGGAGCAGCGATGACTCAGGGCTACCAGGGCGTGGATATGCGCACAGAAGAGATTCTGAGAGCCAACCGCATCATGGCCTGCCTGAAGCATTTTGCCCTGTACGGAGGCGTTGAGAGCGGTAAGGAATATAACACGGTAGATATGAGCCGTATGCGCATGATGAACCAGTATCTGCCACCTTACGAGGCAGTGGTGAAGGCTGGCGTAGGCAGCGTGATGTCTTCATTCAATCTCATCGACTACATACCTGCTACAGCCAACAAATGGATGATGACCGATGTCTTGAGAAAGCAGTGGGGATTCAACGGTTTCGTGGTTACCGATTACGCTTCTATCGCCGAGATTCTGCAGCACGGAACGGCAAAAGACATCCAGGAGGCTTCAGAACAGGCACTGAAGGCTGGTACCGATATGGATATGTGCTCCAACGCCTTCGTAAAGCATCTGGCAAAGAGCATAGCAGAAGGAAAGGTGAGCGAGGAGGATGTGAACATCGCCTGCCGCCGCATTCTGGAAGCGAAATATAAACTGGGCCTGTTCAGCGACCCTTACCGCTACTGCAACACCAAGCGCAGCAAGAGCGAGATTTATAACGCAGAGAACCGTCAGGCAGCCCGCGATGTAGCAGCAGAGACCTTCGTGCTCCTGAAGAACGAAGGCAATATTCTGCCACTGAAGAAGGAAGGAAAGATAGCCCTGATAGGTCCGCTTGCCGACACCCGAAACAACATAGCCGGTACATGGAGCGTTGCTCAGGTACCATCTAAATATACCACCATCAAGGAAGCGATGGAGCATGCTCTTGCCGGAAAAGCCACCTTATTATATGCTCAGGGAAGCAATATCTGGCGCAATCAGGAACTGCAGAAAAACGGCGAATCCGGTAAATCGATCAACTGGGGCAACGAGGCTGAGATGAAGGCTGAAGCGCTGAAGATTGCTAAAGAGGCCGACGTGATAGTATGTGCTATGGGCGAAAGTGCCGAGATGAGTGGCGAATGCGGTAGCCGTACCAACCTGGAGATGCCGGACGTACAGCGCGAACTGCTTGCCGAACTCCTGAAGACGGGCAAGCCTGTTGTGCTCCTCAACTTTGCAGGCCGTCCTACGGTTCTTACTTGGGAGAAAGCCCATGTACCAGCCATCATGAATGTATGGTTTGGAGGTTCAGAGATGGGCGATGCACTCTGCGATGTCATCTTTGGCGACAAATCGCCATCGGGTAAGCTCACCACTTCGATGCCTAAGACTACCGGTCAGGAGCCTCTCTACTACAACCATCAGAACACCGGCCGCCCTGTAGCAGACGATAATGAGAAGTTTGCCAAGTTTGCCAGCAACTGCCTGGATGTAAGCAATGGTCCGCTCTATCCTTTCGGTTACGGTTTGAGCTACACCTACTTTTCATACAGCAACTTCCGCCTGAGCAGCCAGGAGGCCGGCATCAGCAATGAGGAGGCTACCGAATGGCAGGATGGCAAGAAGATTACAGCTAGCGTCACCGTTAAGAACAATGGCTCCCGCGATGCCGACGAGATTGTGCAGCTCTACATCCGTGACATGGTAGCCAGCATCTCCCGCCCTGTAAAGGAACTGAAAGGTTTCCAGCGCATCCATCTGGCAGTAGGTGAAAGCAAGGAGGTAAGTTTTGATATCACCCCAGATATGCTCAAGTTCTACAACGCAGATTTGAAGCACGTGATAGAACCTGGCGACTTCCAGATTATGATAGGAACCAACAGCAAGGATGTAAAGACATTGAAACTGAACGTGAAATAAACAAGAAAAATCGCCCTGTAAAGAGCAAAGCATAGCTTGAAAGATGCTTTACTTCTTACAGGGCGATTATCATCTACTGAGCCCACTCCAACAGAAGGCTCAGTAATGGATTCTATCCTTCAGGATTACTTAGTCATCTCGAAACCTACACGCATACCATCGTAATTATTGGCGATAGTACCGATAGCGCTGAGGGTAGAACTGCCCTTGAGGGCACCCATGGTCTTGATGAGGTTGAGCAACTTTGTCTGGTCGAAAAGCAGGCTGATGCCGTTGGTAGTCTTCGTAGCATAACCCGACATACTCAAGAGCAAGCCCTTCATCTGAATGGCGTGAGTCTTCTCATCAAAAGTATAATTACCCTGCCATGACTTGCCGTCAATCTTGGCTGCGAAAGTTCCATCAGTTTTGAAGGTGAAATAGGTATTTGAGCCGCTGAAACCAAACTTGCTGTAATACTCACCCAACTTCTCCTCTACCTTGTTGGCAGCAATCTCACCGCCAGCCTTTGCCAGGAGATTCTCAGAAGTAAAGGCGCATCCCGGCTTACTGTACTTCCAGGTATGGGCACAGAGATCCTGCTTGCTGAAGGTACCTGAACCGATTACATTATTCAGAATGCCATTGATAATACTGCTACCTGCAGAACTGCTGCTGTTAGAGTTTCCGCCCAGTACAGCACCCAAGATACCTGCAACGGCTGAGCCTGCATTGCTGGTTGCACTGGTAGATGTAGCGGCATTGCTGGTTGTTGCTGCAGTTGTTGTTGCAGTCGCAGCTGTTGTGTTAGATGCAGCAGAAGTTGTTTTCTTTGTAGAAGTCTTCTTGGTCGTAGTCTTCTTTGAAGTCTTCTTTGTTGTCTTCTTAGCCGTTTTCTTAACCGGCATCATCTCAGACATTGAGGCATTGAGCGCTGCCTCGTTCATAGCGCTTGCGTTGCTGCCAGCTGTGCATGCGAGCACGAGGGCAGCCAAAAGAAATACCTTTTTCATTGCTTTCTATATATTTATTTTTATCACTCTTATTTATATATACCCAATACTTCCTATTGTTCTTTCGGGTGCAAAGTTCGCAAAAAAATCGGAAATACGATAAGAAAAATCCCTATTTCACGGTATGAATCTCCCTAAAAACTCAGCATTTCTGCTCTTTCTACGTTATTATAGACGAATACTATGACAATTCGTTTAAAAGACTATGAAAAAATCGTTCAGGAAATGATAAATTATCGGTCTAAAGGAGGGGAAACTGTTCAAACGTTTGCACTTTTTTTTGACATACATCAAAAAATAACGAATAAAACACGTATTTTCATGCATTTTGTACCTAGAAATAGGTAGAAACCCCTATCTTTGCAAGCGGTTAACAAATATCAATAGGTTATGAATGATTTAATTAAGGTAAATTCAGAAAATCAGAATCAGGCTATCGATAGATGCCAACAGATTCTTCAGGATCGCCGCGAGGCTCTTGCCTCTAAGGCAAAGAGAAGAGGTTAATACTCTTCAGAAACAAGAAGTAAAGGAGGAAAGATGATGCTCTTATACAATATAAAGACGCATCCTTTCTTTTTAAAGAGAGATTTTTCGAAACGACTCTTAAATGATGAGTTTCAAAAATTTTGGGAAAAGAAAAAAACGTAAAAATCCCGTTGTCAGCCATCTGGCTTGTACAACGGGATTTTTTCGTTTTATTATATCAAGTCCGAGATTTTACTTCTCGTTCTTCACTGCCTTCATGATAATCTCGAAGTGATTACCACTCTTCAAGATGACATTCTTCAGGAAGTCTGAAATCTCAGATGCCTTCAGATTCTTCACCATCTCCTTGTAATCGCTATGAGTATCAACACCCATACGCTCGTATG
>OIBO01000341.1_pt1 | contig 10897 bp, 7 predicted proteins | sample 1581071 | NCBI WGS metagenome assembly OIBO01 (sample SAMEA3882504, study PRJEB24775) | human gut metagenome | biome: human-associated habitat; feature: intestine environment; material: feces | place: Netherlands | collected 2009/2010 | reverse complement strand
GAGGTATGGGCATCTTGCCCATACCACGCACCCACAAAAGCATATTTTTAAAAGTAAAACTACTAACCTATAGAGAAAGCAAGCCGATAAAAACAAACCTAAAACCCAAATCTACTAAAATCGACAACAATGCGAATGGATAAATACGGTCGTGAACTCGACCTAATACTCATACTTACAGAGAATGCAAGTTATACGGCACAGCAGATAGCCGACCGTCTCGGCATCACGCGCCGCAACCTCTACTATTATTTCGACTATCTGCGCGATTGTGGCTTCAATCTGCAGAAGACCGGCACCACATACCGTCTCGACCGTTCGTCGTCGTTCTTCCGTCGTCTGCACGAGCAGATCTCGCTCTCCGAATACGAAGCAGCGTATATTTGCCGTCGCCTCGACTCCGACGACACACGCGACCACACCGCTGTGAACATACGCCAGAAACTCGCACGCTCGTTCAACCTGCCCGATGCCGTCAATCCCGAACTGCAGCGTCGCATGAACGACTGTGTGGCGAAGCTGCGCGAGGCGATGGCTACGCGCAAGATGGTGGTGCTGCACAAGTACGCCTCGCCACACAGCAACACCGTCACCGACCGTATCGTCGAACCCTATCAGTTGATGAACGACGAGCGCGACGTGCGCTGCCACGAAATACGTTCGCATGAGAACAAGACGTTCCGCCTCTCGCGTATGGAGTCGGTGGAGATCATCGACGTGCCCTGGACCTTCGACGACCGCCACAAGCAGATGTACACCGACATGTTCATGTTCGCCGGCGAGCAGCGCTACACGGTGAAGATGCGCATGGGACTGCTCTCCTACAATCTAATGGTGGAGGAGTATCCGCAGTCGGCGAAATGCTTCACTGCCGATGGCGACACCGACTGGATATTCGAAGGCGAAGTGGTGTCGTTCCTCGGTATAGGCCGCTTTGTGCTCGGACTCTACGAGGATATAAAAGTGATTGGCTGTGAGGAGTTCAAGGCGTATCTTGCGGAGAAAATAAAAAGCATGTCTTGCGCAGGTTGACCTCCGCAAGACATGCCCGAAATTTATTTGTTGTACCTAACCGTCCTATCAATATTCGGTCTTGTCGGCGCTCTCTTCCCACATGCGGAACGCCTTGAGTGCCTCCATACCCATCAGGCGCTGCATAGTCTTGTGGCGCTGCTCTGGCTTGAGCGGCATTTCCTGGTAAATGAAGTCGTCGTCGAAGCCGATGGCGGCAGCATCCTTGCGGTCGTTGCCGTAGAAGATGCGGTCGAGATGCGCCCAGTAGATGGCGCCCAAGCACATAGGGCACGGCTCGCAGGAGGTGTATATGTCGCAGCCGGCGAGGTCGAACGTGCCCAGACGGCGCGTAGCCTTGCGTATGCAGTTCACCTCGGCGTGCGCCGTAGGGTCGTTGTCGATAGTCACGCTATTAGAAGCCTCGGCGATGATTTCGTCGCCACGCACGATGACCGCTCCGAACGGTCCGCCGCCAGTGCGCACACTCTCCTCGGAGAGCTCGATGGCACGGCGCATAAATTCGTTTTTCTTGTCCATATCTTTATTTTTCTTTAAGGTTATAGGTTAATGTGTATTTATAGGGGGTGCACTTGTCCCAAGTGCACCAACAAAGCAAGGATGCACCAACACAGCCGCACACGCCGCATGGATTGAAGCCGAACAAGCGGCGGCAGAGCGCGGCGACGACTCCCGTTTATGCAAATGTACGTATAATAAACGAATTTATCAAAAATTTCTTTTTATTGTTTGTTATTTCGAGGTAAACCACTAAATTTGCTTATATCTAACCCTATGCCAGATTATATGCTGGCATAACAACATAAGAAATGATGAGGACTCTACGATTCTTTATGTTGATGGCAGTCGTGATATGCTCACTTGCCGTCAACGCTCAAGACACTATCGCCAATGACGACAGCTCAACCGCTATTTCGACGGTATTGGAAAGTTATGGCACAGATGTTAAGTCAGAGAACTTCACTTTATTGCAACACAACGACAGTCTTGTGTCGGATGCCGAATTGCTGAAAAGTATCGCTGAAGACACTTCCGCCAAGCGATTAAAGAAGGCAAGAATATTTAAGTGGACAGCTTGGGTGGGCGGCAGTGTCTTCTTTTTAGCCAGCTTATATTGCTTATTAGGAACGGCATACGTTGCATCTTTTCAAGAAAACGGCCCCGGAGTAAATCCATTTGCCATCGGATTAGCCGCCTCATTCGGAGCAAGCGCAATATGGACCACGTCATTCCTTATAGCAGCCCATCATCAAAAGAAATTGGCACTTTCTGCCAACGTCAGTATGCTCAATGATAATCTGGCAAACAGAAGAACATTGGGTGTAGGGCTAAGCTTCAAGTTCTGAATGACAAACAGAGCTTGGTTGCATCGCAAGTAGGGCTTGGCTGCAATGCTGCTTGCATGGCTCTGAGGAGCGTACCTCCTATGATTGCAGATGTTGCTGTGGAAAATTATACAAAAAAACAAAAATAATCGGCGATTGTTCGTTTATACCATTGAAATTGACTAACTTTGCTCACATATTACAATTTTTTTGATGTAAATTAAGATTTAGATGAACGTAATTACAAAGACAGTATCATTGCCTGATGGCAGAACCATCAGCATTGAGACCGGGAAAGTGGCAAAGCAGACCGACGGAAGTGTTGTACTGCGTATGGGCAACACCGTACTTCTCGCCACTGTTTGTGCCGCAAAAGATGCAGTTCCCGGAACAGATTTCATGCCTTTGCAGGTAGACTACAAAGAGCAGTACTCAGCAGCAGGCCGTTTCCCTGGCGGCTTCACAAAGCGTGAAGGCAAGTCGGGCGACAACGAGATCCTCACATCGCGTCTCGTAGACCGTGTGCTCCGTCCGCTCTTCCCGTCTAACTACCACGCAGAGGTATATGTGCAGATTATGCTTCTCAGCGCCGACGGCGTTGATCAGCCAGATGCTCTCGCAGGATTTGCAGCTTCAGCCGCTATGGCTTGTTCAGATATACCTTTCGAGTGCCCGATTTCAGAGGTGCGTGTAGCACGCATCAATGGCGAGTACGTCATCAACCCTACCTTCGAGCAGATGAAGGATGCCGACATGGATATCATGGTAGGTGCTTCTGCAGAGAACATCATGATGGTAGAGGGTGAGATGAAGGAAGTTTCGGAGCAGGACATGATTGGCGCATTGAAGGCTGCTATGGCAGCTATCAAGCCGATGTGCGAGCTTCAGACAGAGCTCTCTAAGGAACTTGGCACCGACGTTAAGCGCGAGTACTGCCACGAGGTGAACGACGAGGAACTCCGCGAGCAGCTCCGCAAGGAGACCTACGACAAGTGCTACGCTATCGCAGAGTCGGGCGACCACGACAAGAAGTCGCGCGAGGAGGCTTTCGACAAGATCCTCTCTGACTTTCAGGAGGCTTACGACGCAGCTCACACAGACCTCACCGCTGAGGAACTCGACGAGAAGCACGCAGAGATGGTGCGCTACTACGCCGACGTTATGCGCGACTCTATGCGCCGTTGCATCCTCGACGAGGGCAAGCGTCTCGACGGTCGTAAGACAACAGACATCCGTCCTATCTGGTGCGAGGTTTCTCCGCTGCCGATGCCTCACGGAAGCTCTATCTTCACACGTGGCGAGACACAGTCGCTCTCTACATGTACACTCGGTACAAAGATGGACGAAAAGTTGGTTGACGACGTTCTCGAGCGCGGCTATCAGCGTTTCCTTCTCCACTATAACTTCCCGCCGTTCTGTACAGGCGAAGCTAAGGCTCAGCGCGGCGTAGGTCGTCGCGAGATTGGTCACGGTCACTTGGCATGGCGCGGTCTTAAGGGTCAGATTCCTGAGGACTTCCCTTACACAGTGCGTCTCGTGAGCCAGATTCTCGAGTCGAACGGTTCGTCTTCAATGGCTACAGTATGTGCCGGCACACTCGCCCTCATGGACGCAGGTGTTCCGATGAAGGCTCCGGTATCAGGTATCGCAATGGGTCTTATCAAGAACCCGGGCGAGGAGAAGTACGCTGTGCTTAGCGACATCCTCGGCGATGAGGACCACCTCGGCGATATGGACTTCAAGACAACCGGTACACCCAACGGCTTGACAGCTACACAGATGGATATCAAGTGCGACGGTCTGAGCTTCGAGATTCTCGAGAAGGCCCTCATGCAGGCAAAGGCAGGTCGTGAGCACATCCTCAAATGCATGATGGAGACCATCTCTGAGCCGCGCAAGGAGCTGAAGCCGCAGGTACCGCGCATCGTTCAGATCGAGATACCGAAGGAGTTCATCGGCGCTGTGATTGGCCCTGGTGGCAAGATCATCCAGCAGATGCAGGAGGACACCGGCGCTACTATCACTATCGACGAGGCAGACGGCGTAGGCAAGGTGCAGGTATCGGCTCCTAACAAGGACGCTATCGACGCTGCGCTTGGCAAGATCAAGGCTATCGTGGCTATCCCAGAGGTAGGCGAGGTGTACGAGGGTACAGTTCGTTCAATCATGCCTTACGGCTGCTTCGTAGAGATCATGCCGGGCAAGGACGGATTGCTCCACATCTCAGAGATCGACTGGAAGCGTCTTGAGACAGTTGAAGAGGCTGGCATCAAGGAAGGCGACAAGATCAAGGTGAAGTTGATGGAGATTGATCCTAAGACTGGTAAGTACAAGCTCTCTCATCGTGTATTGATGGAGAAGCCAGAGGGTTATGTAGAGCGTGAGCGTCGTCCACGTCCTGAGCGTGGTGAGCGTCGTCCACGTCGCGACGACCGTCATGAGGGTCGTGGTGAGCGTCCAGCTCGTCAGCCTCGTCGTTATGAGCATCGCGGTGAAGAGCAGGCTCCAAGAGACTTCAACGATTCTCTCGACCACAACAATGATGTAGAATAATCCGTATTATACATTATTATATATAGGGCACGTTTTCAAAAGAAGCGTGCCCTTTTTCTGTCTATTGTGTAAACAGCACTATGATAGAAGATAGTATAGTATTACAAGTGTGTCTTTTTGTCATGTTATTGGCATTTTTTGCTTATAAAATGAAAGGTTTTTGCTGTTGTTTTTAAAAAAGTTCAATAAATATTGTTATATTTATAACATTTTTTGTACTTTTGTACTTGATAAAGCGTATTAGAGTTTAATTTTTATTAGTATTTTATGAAGAAGCAGTATCTACATTCTGCTGGAAGCATCAGGTTTAGTGCTTCCTTCATTAACAGAATGCTGTTGCTTTGTTTGTTGGGCATTGTAATGCCCCAGGCTATTTATTCAGCAACAAGCTATTCAGTTCAACAGAGAGAGACAGTTAGTGGAGTAATTATCGATGCAAACACACAGGAAACGATTATTGGTGCAAGCATTATGTTAAAAGGTAGTTCTCAAGGTACAGTAACAGACATCGACGGTAAGTTCTCGCTGTCGGTAAGCAAACTTCCTGTAACATTGGTGGTTTCATATGTGGGTTATCAGAAGAAGGAAGTAAAGGTTTCCTCTCTGGATGGTGCCCTTACCATCAGTCTTACTGAAGACACTCAGATGATGGACGAAGTGATTGTGACAGGTTATGGTACTTTTAAGAAATCAGCTTATGCCGGTTCTGCGGCAAATGTGAAGGCCGACAAGATAGCCGATGTTCCTTCGGTATCTTTCCAGGATATGCTCCAGGGTAATGCCACTGGTGTGCAGTTTACATCAGCCTCTGGTCAGCCAGGTGCCTCTTCAAGTATCAATATTCGAGGTATGGGCTCTATCAATGCCGCCAACACACCGCTTTATGTAATTGATGGTGTGCCTATGATCAGTGGCAATATCAGTTCGTTAGACTCTGATTCAGGTCTCGACATTATGTCGACCATCAATACCAATGATATTCAGAGTATTACTGTCATCAAAGATGCTGCAGCTGCATCACTTTATGGTTCGCGTGCAGCCAATGGTGTCATCATTATTACTACCAAGCAGGGACAGCAGGGCAAGCCTAAGGTTTCTCTGCAGGCAGACTGGGGATTCTCTGACTTCGCCATGGAGTATCGCCCGGTAATGAGTGGCCAGCAGCGCCGCGACTATATCTATAATGGTCTCTATGCGGGTGCGCTTCGTGACGGTGAGAGTGAAGAGGATGCCAAGGCCTATGCCGACGAGAACATCGATACTTATGCACCCGTGCCATGGTGTGGATTTGTAGATTGGGACGATGTGCTTTTTAAGAAAGGAAGTCATCAGCAGTATGAGGCATCACTGTCTGGCGGAACAGACAAGTTCAAATATTATTCTTCACTGAGCTATCTCAAGCAGGAGGGTATCACGCAGCGTTCTGGTCTGGAGCGTCTTTCTGGTAGATTGAATGTCGACTACAAGGCTACCAACAAGTTGACTCTTGGTGCCAATATCCTCTTCTCAAGTGTCAATCAGGATGTTTATAGTGAGGGATTCACCTATACTTCTCCTTTCTATTCTTCGAGAAGTGCTGTGACACCATCTGATCCTGTATACAACGAGGATGGTACATGGAACCGCGCACTGATTCGTATCGGCGACCGCAACCCGGCACTTGCCAATGAATATGATTCCCAGCGTGAGTATGTCACCCGTACTTTCAATACTATTTATGGTCAGTATGAGTTTATCAAGGACTTGAAGTTCAAGACCACCTTCAGTTATGACTATATCACGACAAAGGGAAAAGATTGGGCTGACCCACGTACCTCAAATGGTGATGATATCAACGGTGGTATGTCAAAGAAGTTCTATGAGCGTCGCAAAATGATGTGGGGCAACCAGCTTACCTATAAGCAGACTTTTGCAAACGTACATCATCTCGATGAGCTTTTAGGTTATGAGATTGACGATCAGTATCGCGACTATTTGTCAGGGTATGCTACCAACTTCGCCACTCCTGATAAGAACGACATCTCTAATGGTAAGAAGACGGAGTCGGTAGGCGGTTCTGATAGTCGCACACGTATGGTTTCTTATATTGGACGTGTGAACTATGATTACGACAACAAGTACTTCCTCGGACTCAGCTATCGTGTAGACGGCAGCTCTCGTCTGCAGCGTTCTCATCGCTGGGGTAACTTCTGGTCTGTATCTGGTGCATGGCGTATCATCGACGAGGACTTCATGAAACCAGTATCTGACTGGCTTACCGATTTGAAGCTTCGTGCATCTTATGGTGTGAATGGTACTTTGCCTTCCGATTATTATGGCTATATGGCATTGAGCAGCTTGAGCGACGGCTACAACGAGCAGCCAGCCATCATCATCTCGCAGCTTGCCAATGACAACCTGAAGTGGGAAACCAACTATAACCTGAATTTAGGTCTCGACTTCTCACTCTTCAATCGTGTGAACGTTACCTTGGAGTATTATCTGCGTAACACCAAGAACCTTCTCATGGACAGTCCGGTGTCTATGACCACAGGTTTCAGCTCTTACCTCATGAACGTAGGACAGTTGAGAAATCAGGGTGTGGAATTGGAAATCAACTCTACCAATTTCAAGACCAAGGACTTTGAGTGGAAGACCACATTCAATCTTTCGCACAACACCAATAAGGTAGTCAACCTCGATGGCGATCAGACAGAGATAGTAAGCGGTACTCAGATTCACAAGATAGGTCATTCTTATCGTACCTTCTATATGATAGAATTTGCCGGCATCAACCCAGAGAATGGTAATCCACAGTTCTATAAGAACGACTTGCTGGAGGATGGATCCTATAACAAGGAAATCACCGAGAATGCAAGCGAGGCAAAGTCGATTATGCTCGACAAGCATGCAGAGCCTAATGTTACTGGTGGTCTCTATAATAGCTTCCGCTATAAGTGGTTCGACTTGAGCTTCCTCTTCAACTATCAGTTTGGTGGTTGGTCGTACGACACCTGGGCTCAGAAGACCGAGCATGGTGGCTATGATATGGAGGCCAACATCCCAACATATTATGCTGACAGTTGGAAGAAGCCTGGCGATGTCACCAAGTATGAGCAGTTCTATGAGAAGAGTTCCCGTGTGGCAATGCACAAGATTACCAACAGCCGTCGTCTGCACAGCACCGACTTCCTGCGTCTGAAGACCTTTACCCTTGGCTTCACCTTGCCAAAGCAGTGGCTCTCTTCTGTAGGCTTGAGCAATGCCCGTATCTATATGTCTGCCAATAACCTGTGGACATGGGCAGCCTGGGATTATTATGATCCGGAGTCTGTGGTTAACGGCAGTGCCACACAGGCCACCCCACCACTCAAGACAGTTACTTTCGGTTTGAATGTTAATTTCTAAAAATGAATGATTATGAACAAGATATATAAATATGTAATGATGGGAATCGTTGCTATAAGCATGTCTTCGTGTGGCAATGACTGGCTCGATCTTGATCCATCAACATCTGTGCCTACTAAGGTTACCTCAAAGTCTGAGGTTGACGCCACTCTGAACGGTATATATAGTACCATGCAGTCTCCTTATGCCTATTCTGGTCGATTGGTGTATTATGGCGATATGACTGGCGACGACATGCAGGCTGTCAGCTCTACCAAGCGTACTGCATCCGCTTACCTTTATGGCTTTACCAAGAGTAATGCGCCTTCTTCTTATTGGGCTTATCCATATAGTATTATTCAGAACTGTAATGTGATTTTGACCAATATTGATAAAATTGAGGTTGCGGATGCCGACAAGCAGACCATGAACGACTATAAGGGTCAGACACTTGCCCTCCGTGGTATGTCGCTTTTCGACTTGACCAAACTTTATGGTTATCCCTATACCTATGACAATGGTGCCTCTCTGGGTGCCAGCATCGTAACAGATGTGGTGGATAAGGACTATATGCCTCAGCGCAGTACGGTGGCTCAATGTTACGAACAGATTATTAATGACTTGGAGGCAAGTATCAATTTGCTTGGCGAGAAGTTCAATAAGGGCAAAATCAATAAGTGGGCTGCCCTGACACTCTTGAGTCGTGTGTATCTCTATCATGGTGACAACGAGAAGGCTCTTAATGCAGCCAAAGCTGCCATAGAGGGTGCTGAAAGTCATCAATATCAGCTGTGGACCAACGCAGAGTATCCCACAGCATGGTCGAACGATGTGAGTGAGGCTTCTACCAATAAGGGCGAGGTACTCTTTGAGATCATCAACCTTACTACCGATTCTCCAGGAAAGGAAAGTTTAGGTTATCTCTATTCTCCCAATGGATATTATGACGGTTGTGTCACAAAATCGTTCTACAATTTCCTCAAGAAAGACAACGATGATGTTCGTCTGAAGATTATCAATGTGGCTACCAAGGCTCAAGGTTATTCTTCATCTGTTTATGGACGTGGATATGTCAACAAGTATCAGCCACAGCAAGGTGAGGGTGTTGAGGATGCCAACATTCCTTTGATTCGTCTCTCTGAAGCCTATCTCAATGCTGCTGAGGCTGCAGCCAAGTTGACAGCAGCAGGTAGCGACCATAATGCTGAGGCTGTACACTATCTTGGTGCTATCGTCAGCAGAGCCAATCCAGCCAAATCGGTCGATGCGGCTTCTACGGTTACTGTCGACCAGGTGCTTGATGAGCGTCGCAAGGAGTTGGTGGGTGAAGGACATCGTATGTTCGACCTGCTGAGAAATGGCAAGAAGGTGGTGCGTGTGGAAGAGAGCAACAGCACTTTGAGCAAGACCAAGCATACTTGTGGCAGGGATTTTATGACCATAGGCGAGGGAGAAGACAATTTCTACAAGATAGTACTTCCTCTGCCATTGGCAGAACGCAATGTTAGTCACTTGCAGAATAATCCTGGTTACGGAGAATAATCCTTGAACAGGTAAAAGTAAATAAAGGAAATGAACAAAAACAATAAGTTTTTATTGGTAATGATGATGGTGATGCTGACGATGTTCAGCATCACCATTTCGGCTAAGGAGCATGCCGACGACAAGAAGTTGTCGTGCGATGGTCCCTATGTGGTCTATCAGACTGACGGTAGTGTAAGAGTTATCTCGGTAACTGAGAATGGCGAGGTGAAAGATACTGTCTATGCAGTCTTGCCAAAGGATTTTACTCTGCATGTGGCTGATCATGAGGGGAAATACCCTTTCTCTGTACGTCTGCATCCTATAGCTCGTCAGCCATGGAAGCAGAGTCAGGCAAGGAAAACCTTTGTGATGTCCGATCCTCATGGCAGACTCAACTTGGTTGTCAGCCTGCTGAAGGCCAATGGTGTTATTGACAGCCAGTTACGCTGGGCTTATGGCGACAATCAGCTGGTGGTTATTGGCGACATCTTCGACCGAGGTTATGATGTGCCTCAGATTTTCTGGCTCTTCTACAAACTTGAGGCCGAGGCTGCCGAGTGTGGCGGTCGTGTTTCTGTGTTGTTGGGCAATCACGAGCCTATGGAGTTGGCTGGCGATATGCGTTACGCCAAGCCTAAATATAAGATGCTTGCCGACACCCTGGGAATTTCTTATCGCCATCTCTTCGGTTCGAATACCGAACTGGGCCGATGGCTTGCCACACGTAATGCGATGCAGGTCATTGGACGCAACCTGTTTGTCCATGCAGGAATCAGTAAAGAGTTCTATGATCGTAACTTGAGTATCCCTGTGGTCAACGACACCATCAGCAGTGTGCTCTTTATGAAGAGCAAGCAGCGCAAGGCTCATTCTGAGTTCTGTAAGTTCCTTTATGGCAACCATGGTCCCATTTGGTATCGTGGCTTGGTGCTGAAGACCAAGAAATGGTCGCCTTTGTCAAGCGATACTCTTGACATGGTTCTTCAGCGATACGATGTGGATAGAATCTATGTTGGTCATACGATATTCAAGGACATTAAGCGTTTCTATAAGGGAAAGGTCATCGCCGTGAATGTCGACAATCTGGATAACTAAAA
>OIBO01000339.1_pt1 | contig 10906 bp, 9 predicted proteins | sample 1581071 | NCBI WGS metagenome assembly OIBO01 (sample SAMEA3882504, study PRJEB24775) | human gut metagenome | biome: human-associated habitat; feature: intestine environment; material: feces | place: Netherlands | collected 2009/2010 | reverse complement strand
GTCAGCTCGTGTCGTGAGATGTTGGGTTAAGTCCCGCAACGAGCGCAACCCTTGTCCTTTGTTGCCAGCGGGTAAAGCCGGGAACTCAAAGGAGACTGCCAGTGACAAACTGGAGGAAGGCAGGGATGACGTCAAGTCATCATGGCCCTTACGGTCAGGGCTACACACGTGCTACAATGGGGCGTACAGAGGGAAACGATACCGCGAGGTGGAGTGGAACCCAAAAAGCGTCCCTAAGTTCGGATTGGAGTCTGCAACTCGACTCCATGAAGTCGGAATCGCTAGTAATCGCAAATCAGAATGTTGCGGTGAATACGTTCCCGGGCCTTGTACACACCGCCCGTCACACCATGGGAGTGGATTGCACCAGAAGTAGCTAGCTTAACTTTATTGAGGGCGGTTACCACGGTGTGGTTTATGACTGGGGTGAAGTCGTAACAAGGTAACCATAGGGGAACCTGTGGTTGGATCACCTCCTTATCGATTTAACCCTTCTTCCTAAGAGCCCACACAGATAGTTCGTACTATAAAGAATGTTCCCATCGTCTAATGGTTAGGACACCACCCTTTCACGGTGGTAACCCGGGTTCGAGTCCCGGTAGGGTCACCACTACCCCGCTTGCAAAAGCGGGGTTACTTTTTACAAAGAATACTTTTGCGCGCGACTGGCGGAATTGGCAGACGCACTTGACTCAAAATCAAGCGGTTAGTAGCCGTGCCGGTTCGAGTCCGGCCAGCGGCATCGAACTTAATCTCTGAATATCTTACAAATTCAATGTTTGCAAGATATCCAGAGATTTTTTTATATATTAGGAAAGTCCTTTCCTAATATATAAAAAACGCTCCGCTAAGGATGCGAACTGCGGCGTACAATGTAGATGTCGCAAGCGGTCTACGTTTCCACTTCGGTCCTTGCTAAACAAGCGCCACTGGCGCTTAGCAACGCCGCAGGCGCAAGAATGTGCCGAGGCACATTCTTTGTTCATGAGAAAAATATATAAGTTTAAAACAGATAAATGAGAAAAGTTCTCAAATAATAAAAATCCAATTGACTGGATAATAGACATCCTGTATACTTACGGAGTTAGTTGGACTAACACGAGTTAGAAAAGCATAACCAGGAGCGATTACATGAAATTAAAAAATATAAAATGTTTACTTGCAGTCTGTCTTTGTGCATCGGCCCTGTTGGTCGGATGCGGACAGAAGACAGCAGATAAATCCGAAATATCGTCAGAAAGTGCACAGAACCAGTCGGATGATATTCAAGAAGCATCCAGAGATATTTTTGCAATGGATACCTATATGACAGTGACTGCGTATGGAGAAAATGCAGAAGCAGCCGTTGATGCAGCACAGGCAGAGATTGAGCGTCTGGACGCACTTTTATCGACAGGAGATGAAGACAGCGAGATCGCAAAACTGAACGCAGATGGAAGTGCAGAGCTTTCCGAAGATGCAGGTTATCTGACGGAACGTGCATTGGAACTTTATCAGGAGACAGATGGCGCGTTTGATATTGCGATTTATCCGGTGATGGAAGCATGGGGATTCCCAACACAGAACTTCCAGGTTCCGTCACAGGAGACATTGGATCAACTTCTTCCACTCACTGATGCGGGAAACATTTCTTGTGACAAAGAAACGAGAAAGATATCTTTCGGCGTAGAAGGAATGAAAATCGATCTCGGAGGAATTGCAAAAGGATATACCTCATCCAGAATTATGGACATTTACAAAGACAATGGAATCACAAGTGGGTTAGTGAATCTTGGCGGAAATGTGCAAGCACTCGGAACAAAGACGGATGGAACGAAATGGAAGATTGCAGTGCAGAGTCCGGATGACACAGAAGATTATCTGGGAATTCTGAGTGTTCAGGATAAGGCTGTTATCACTTCGGGGGGATACGAACGGTATTTTGAACAGGATGGTGTGACGTATCATCACATCATTGACCCAAAGACCGGATACCCGGCAGAAAGCGGACTTGTATCTGTAACAATTGTAAGTACGGACGGAACACTGGCAGATGGACTTTCTACTTCACTTTTTATTATGGGAGAAGAGAAAGCGGCAGATTTCTGGAGAGAACATAAGGATGATTTTGATGCAATCCTTATGAGTGATGATGGGACGCTATATGTAACAGAAGGGCTGGAAAATGATTTTTCAACGGAGAGAACAGTTGAGATCATTCGATAGAAAAGTGTAAGACAGAGTAGATTTTGGAGGAAAAATGGATTTTAAAGAAACAGGAAAGAAGCTGAAACCATTTGCACCGGTACTTTCGGTAGCAGTTGTGGCATCCTGTGTAGCAGGCACCCTGAGTGGATATCAGCCACCGGTTTATGCAGCGCAGGAGCAAACGAATTCTGTAAAAGAAGAGACTACAAAGTCAGAAGAGCAGGAGCAGGCGGTAAAAGGTTCTTTTGATCTGACGGATGGTGTTTATAAGGGAACTGGAACAGGTTATGCAGGAGAGATCACGGTTGCAGTTCAAATCAAAGACAAACAGATCGTTGCAATCGATATTCTGAGTTCATCTGACGATGCAGCATTTTTCAAACGTGCACAGGCGGTGATCGATAAGATCATCGAAGGACAGACATTGGAAGTCGATACTGTTTCAGGGGCAACCTATAGTTCACGGGGAATCATCAGTGCGGTGAAGAATGCACTGACAGGAGAAAAAGACAGCGGAACAACAGGACAGTCACAGTCTGGTGGCGGCGCGGCAGCAGGAAGTTCTACTTCTGTCGCAACAGTGGAAGACCCGGCAGCATATAAGGACGGAACTTATTACGGAACAGGGACTGGATTTGGCGGAACACTGAAAGTAAAGGTTGAGATCAGTGGCGGAAAGATCACAGACATCCAGATTATGGAGAATCAAGATGGAAGCGAATACATTTCCAAAGCCTCTGCACTGATCAATGCGATCATCAGTAGTCAGAGCACCAATGTCGATACCGTGTCTGGAGCAACGTACAGTTCGGTTGGAATCATCCAGGCAGTAAGAGATGCATTAAGTCAGGCGGCAGTGAGTGGAAATGAAGCGACTTCGGATTCATCTGAAACGAATAGCTCGAACAGTTCTTCCAGTCAGAATCAGAGTACATCAACAACCGGAACAGTTCCATACAAAGAAGGAATCTATTATGGAACAGCGGAAGGATACAGTGGAGATGTATCGGTAGCTGTGGTGATCCAGGAGCATACGATCAAAGCAATTTTAGTCACAGAGACATCAGATGATGAAGCATTTTTCAACCGCGCAATGGGTGTAGTGAAAAATGTGCTTAAAAATCAGAATACAGATGTAGATACTGTATCTGGTGCAACTTACAGTTCTAAGGGACTTCTCGGAGCAATAAAGAATGCTTTGAAACAGGCGGAGAAAGTAACGAATGGAGAATCCATTGAAGAGAAAGCAGATACAACGGAACTGGAAAATGCAGTCAAGTCAGCAGAAGCACTTGTGATGGAAGAGTATACGCAGAGTAGCTGGGCGGTTCTGAGTCTCCGACTGAATGATGCAAAAGAGCTGTTGGAAACAGCTGCGAATGAAACAGTGGAACAGCAGGCTGTTGACAAAGCGGTAGAGAATCTGAACCTTGCAGTTGCACAGCTTGAGAAAAAGAAGTCAGATCAAGAGGAAGAAGTGAAGACAAAATACATCGATGGAACTTATGAGGTGAGTGTACCGTGTAAACCGGATGAGGATGAAGATTTTACAGAGTATCAGCTTTCTATGAAGGTGACAATACGAAATGACAAAATTGTATCCATTACGGACGTGTCAGGAGATGGGGATGCAGCAAATGACAGCTATATCAAGAAGGCGGCAAATGGAACTTCAAGCAAAAAAGGTGTCGTTTCCCAGATTATTACCAAAGGAATGCCGGAAGAAATTGATACGGTATCCAGAGCAACCTGTTCTTCAAATGCGATTATTGACGGATGCAAAAAGGCACTGGAAATGGCTTTAAGACCAGAAGAGACGGAGGCGCAGTAGGATGAAAGAGTTTATCGTAAGACTGTTTAGTCTGCTGGCAATCGTCGGTGTCCTTTTCGGATATAACGAAGTGTTGGATGTCCGTGCGAAGGATGAGGAAATCGCAAAACTGAATGCACAGTTGGAGGTACAGTCATCTGGTGCCGGCAGTGATTCTGAGTCAGGGAGTGATTCAGGAGATGGAGCAGGATACAAGGATGGAACCTATACCGGAGAAGCGGATGGATTTGGCGGAACGGTTGCGGTAGAAGTTACTGTAAAAGATGGAAAGATTGAAGCGGTAGAAGTGACTTCCGCCGAGAAGGAAGACAGTGCATATCTTGCAATGGCGGAAGATATCATTCCGAAGATCATAGAGGCGCAGAGTGCAGAAGTTGATACGATCAGCGGCGCAACGTTCAGTTCGACAGGAATTAAAAATGCAGCAGAACAGGCATTAGAACAGGCGGTAAAGTAGTTTGAAGAAGTTGAATATACATAATTTAAAAGCAAAAGAAATTAAAAAATTGCATACTTGGCTTCGTGCCTTGATTCAGATCCTTTATTTTCTGTTTCTGCCATCTGTGTATACAACAGCATTTGCCGGTGTAAAATATATTTTCACACAGATAGGAGTAGGTGAGGCAATCGGGATGACCCCTTTTGTGACTGTGCTGGTTGTTCTTTGCGCGTATACGATTCTTTTCGGAAGATTCTTCTGTGGATTCGCATGTGCATTCGGAAGTCTTGGAGATGGAATTCATGCATTTTATCTTTGGTGCTTTAAGAAGAGAAAGAAAAAGCCGATGCTGCTTTCAGAAAAGGTTGCAGAGAAGTTAAGCTATTTGAAATATCTGGTATTGACCGTAATCGCAGTACTTTGTTTTGCGGGAGTATACGGAAAGGCAAAAGGGACAAGCCCGTGGAATGTTTTTTCTATGCTGCATGCAGGAAATCTTCACTTGCAGGGATATTTGCCGGGAGTGACACTACTACTTCTTATCATTGTAGGAATGTGTCTGGAAGAAAGATTTTTCTGTCGGAATCTGTGTCCGATGGGAGCGGTATTCTCATTACTTCCAGTGCTTCCGTTCTTTGCATTGCACCGCGACAGAGAAAATTGCATCAAAGGCTGCAGCGGATGCACGAAGAAATGTCCATCCGGGATCGGACTCCCGGAAGACGGATCACTCAAAGTCGAGGGAGATTGTTTCCAATGCCAGAAATGTATTGATACCTGTCCAAAGAAGCATATCCATACAGGAATCAAAGGTCTGAAAGGAAATGAATTCTGGTTTACGATTCTTCGGGCAATTCTGTTACTTGTAATTATGATCTGGGCAGGAGTGTAATAGATGAAGAAAAAAGATCTGTTTTTAGGAGGCGGAATCCTCTTTGCGGCATGTGTACTGTTTCTTGTGATGAATCTGATGCAGTATGTACAGGCAAAGGAAAGCGGACAAAAAGAAAATCAGGAAAAACAGGTTGTGATCAAGGTGGCTGGAGAAGTTTACGGAAGATATGCTTTGGATGAAGACCAGGTGATCGAAGTTCAGGAAGGGGATTTTTACAACCGTGTCCGGATCAAGGATGGAAAAGCGTATATGGAAGAGGCTGACTGTCCGGATGGATATTGCGAAGAGCAGGGAAAGATCAATAACCGGACACAGACAATTGTCTGCCTGCCTCACAAGCTGGTTGTGGAAATAGAAGAGGTTGAGAATTCTGATGATTCTCAAAATGAAAAGGAACATTTACCGGATACAATTTCTAAATAAATCAATTGTTCGACTGTAAAGGAGAATGTATGAATAGAAATAAAAAACTTGCGAACATGGCAATGCTTGTTGCGCTGGCAATGATTTTTAGTTATGTGGAAAGCCTGATCCCAATTAATTTTGGAGTGCCGGGGATGAAGCTTGGAGTGGCTAATCTGGTCACTGTAACAGGTCTTTATTTTCTGGAAATTCCGGAGGTACTGGCAGTATCGGTACTGCGTGTACTTCTGACAGGATTTCTTTTTGGAAATGGAATGTCGATCATTTACAGTCTGGCAGGGGCGGTTGTCAGCCTTCTTGCCATGGTACTTGTAAAGAAGATGGATGGAATTTCCATTGTAGGAGTAAGTATCACTGGCGGCGTCTTTCATAATATAGGACAGATTCTTGTTGCGATGGCAGTGGTGGAGAATCTGAAACTGATTTATTATCTGCCGGTTCTTCTTGTGGCAGGAACAGTGACAGGGTTCGTGATTGGAATTGTCGCAGGAAAGATTTTACCGGTTGTGAAGAAAGAAGCTGTAAGGACAGTATAGATAATAATACTTTTTGATTACAGGTTAGTAAAAGCTAACTTGATAATATATTCCATGCGGGAGCAGGAAAGCAGAACTGCGACAGGCAGGATCTGTATGTAACTATTTTAGTTAAAAAGGAGGTTTCTATGAAAAACAAAGAAATGAAAGTAAAGGCAATGTCCATGGCAGTGGCAATGTCTATGGTAGTAGGACTTTGCCCGTCAACGATCTTTGCGGCAACAGGAAGTCAGACTGCAAAGGATGGAACTTATACAAAGACGGCTCATGTAACCAGAACAGAAGATGACAGTGACGATGAGTGGGAAGAATATGATGTAGAAGTAAGCTTGAAAGTAGAGGATGGAAAATTCTCTGAGATCACAGTTACACCGAAAGAAGGATATGACGAAGGAAATGCATCCTACTTTAATAAAGCATATTCCAAAACAAAAGGATTTAAAACAAAGCTTGAAGGCCAGGCCGCTACAGAAGATACAATTAACAGCTGGGATACAGTTTCCGGTGCAACACGTACTTCTGATGCAATTAAAAAAGCTGCACTTGAAGCAATCCAGTCAGCTCCGGTAGCAGGGGAGACAGTTACCATTGACACAGCAAAGCTGGAGTCAGCAATCGCAGCGGCTGAGAAACTGACAGAATCTGATTATACAGCAGACAGCTGGAGTGCAATGCAGACAAAATTAACTGTAGCGAAGGCGGCTCTGAAAGCAAAGGAATCCCAGAGTGCAGTGGACACAGCGGCAGATGAGTTAAATACAGCAGTGAAGGCATTGAAAAAGGCAGAAGTTGCGAAAGAAACGTATGTGTTGATGAATATCCCATATTCTGAATTTTATGCAGCTGATCAGGTAGCAGGAGCAGACAGTGTATCCTCCGCTACAAAAGCGAAAACAAGATCAACACTCGTAGCTGGATCTTATCATGTAAACAGTGATGGAACAGATATTACAGGTATTACATATCCGGTTAAGATTAGTGATGCATCTGTACTGAAAAACTATACACAGATCACAGATGACAGCAAGCTTTCTATTACAGTGAATATGAAAGGAAAAGAGACAACAACAGAATATAATGGAAAAGATGCGTTATTCGAGAGCGCAAGCTATTCTTACTATATTTTAAGTGAGACTCCTTCCTATTATAAGGAAGCAACAGTAAATGCAGATGGTTCCCTCAGCTTTAGTGAAGTGAAAGGTGCAACTGCACAGAAGTTGAGTGATGCATCAATTGATTTCACAACAGACACAAAGTATGGAGATTATGAATTAGATGTAAATGGACTCCCAAAAACAGTTAATACAGTATATGGAGTTGTGATCAGCACAAAAGAAGGAGACAACTACGGACTTCGTCATCTTGAAAATATCTGGAAAAAGACAGAACTGGCATGGAGTACAGGATTTGTGACAACATCTCATGGAAACACACTGGACTCAAAAAATTATGAAAAGATGATGGGTCAGACAATCAATAAAATCACATATTACACAGATAATGGAATCTATGAGATTGATGCAGATCAGTATGTGCCGGTTAAATTCAATGGAACTATCGCAGCAGAGAATGCAGATGTTGAAAGTGGAAAAGTAAATGTAACTGTAGAAGGACTTCCTGGTGATTATCAGGCAGAATATACAGTTGAAGGTCTTGAGGATGTTCAGGTAAAAGACGGGGTACTTACTTATAAGACAAAAGGTGCTGAGATAGGCAAATATACTCTGAAAGTATTTGATAAATCTGGAAAATATGCGGATCTTACGACAGATTTTGAATTGACAACAGAAGCTGTACCAGTTGTATTTAACAATGAAAGTGCAGCACTTGTAGCAGCAGAAGGATATGCAGCAGAGGATGTAACTTCTTATGTAAAGAAGATCGAATCTGTAACAGTTGACGGAACAGAGTATGCGGCAACAGGAAAACGTGCAGTGAAGATCATTAAAGAAGATGGAACAATTGATACAACTGCAGCTCCGTTTAAGAATGCAGAAAATGGACATGTATTTAAGATCTCAGTAAAGGCAACAGGCTATGCAAAGGATTACGAATTCACTTATACTTTATCACAGGAGAGCGAGTATACTTACGCATATGTAGGACTTAGCTGGGCAGAGTACTGGGCTGCTGAAAATGTGCAGGCAGCAGGAAATACATCTTCTTCAGATGCAAAGGATTCAAAAGGAGAGTATGACAAGGGTGCATTCGATACTGTAACAAGAGCTACAGTAAATCATGGACTTCACAGAGGTTCTTTCCAGTGCAACGCAGTAATCAAGGCGGAAAATGGAAAAGAGTATGCAGTAGAGTACTGGACAGATGGAACTACTGCAGTTCTGACAGACGGAAGCAAGATTACATTTAACAGAGGAGAGATCACAGAAGAATCTAGTGCAACAACAAAGATGACAGAGTATGATGTACTCGGACTGAAATATGTGCCGGTGAAAGTAAAAACATCTGATCTGGATGCACTGAAAGCAAGCTATCGTGTGATCGAAAACGGAAGTGAACTTGCAGGAGGATATTCAGAAAAGAATCTGGTAAGCTATACAGGACTGGTTGCCAATGTAACAGAGAATACAAACGGTCTGAAAACAGCAACAAAGAATGAGGATGGATCTTTCAGTTTCTCTGCAAGAGTGAATCATGGATCAGAGTCTGGAATCAAAGATCAGGCACTCAAGACAGCACCAACAGCAGAGGAAGCAGGGCTGACAGTAAAAGAAGCAAGCGGATCTTATGGAGAATTCTTAAGAGTTGATCTGACAGGAAATTATGGTGATCTTGGATCAAATCTCCAGACTGTTACATGGACTTACTATGGAGATGACAGTACATATACAAATGCAAAAGCTACTTATGGAACAAAATTTGCAGCAGATAACTGGATGCACAAAGCAATGGGAATCCAGCTTGGACTGACAAATTCTCTTCGTTGTACACTTCCAGAAGGAACGGATGGAACAGGATATTGGACCATTACACTGACAGCACTTGGATATAATGACGTGACATACAAATTCCAGGCGACAGAGGAGAACATTGTAAAAGCATCTGAGGATAAAACAATCACAACAACAGAGCTTGAGGCAGCTATTGCAAAAGCAGAAGCCCTGAAAGAAGCTGAATACACAGCGGAAAGCTGGGCATCTATGCAGATGGAACTTCAGGAAGCAAAAGATGAATTGAAAAATCCAAAAACTCAGGCAACTGTAGACGAGGCAGTAAGCCACCTCAACGCAGCTGTTGAAGCACTTGTTAAGATAGAAGAGCCGGCAGCAGTTGATACTTCTTCCCTTGAGAAAGTAATCAGTGATGCGGCAGCTCTGAAAGAAGCTGATTACACAGTTGACAGCTGGAAGGCATTGCAGAGTGCACTGACAGACGCTAAGAGCGCATTAAATGCAAAAGAAAGCCAGGAAAAAGTTGATAAAGCAACAGATGCGTTAAATGCAGCAATCAAAGCACTTGTAAAGAATGGAAACCAGGCGGGAAGTCAGAATGGAAGTGCAACTCCGACTGTTACAAAGAAGGCAGGAACAACTACGGATGGATCAGCTTCCAAAGGAACAAGTGGATCAAAAGCCGCAAAGACAGGTGATCCGGCAAATGTTCTTGGCTTATTAGGACTTGCATTCTCCTCACTCGGAGCAGGAGTTGGCGGATTTGCATGGAAGAGAAAAAGAAAATAAAGACAAGAAAATTGAGAAAATTTTTCAACAATTTCGCGAAAAAGATTAAAATAGTGCATTGACACTATCGCTTTAAAGTGATAAACTCCTAGCAAATGGAATAACGCTTTAAACCGATGAAGCGGAGATCAAAGTAATTATGCGCGCACAGAGAGTCCGGGAGGCTGAGAACCGGGTCGAGATGCAGGCTGCCAAATGGACCGCTGAGGGCGCAGTGAACAGTCATTATTTCGAATCGGCTCAGTATTCTGCGACGTAGGGCATACGTCAGTTGCCGGGAATATGAAGGTATTTCGCAAAGAGTACGGTTCAAACCGTAAATCAAGGTGGCACCGCGGGTGAAGTATATACGCTCGTCCTTGACAGAAAAGATAATTCTGTCAAGGGCGGGCTTTTTTATGTTCCTGGCAGAAACTGAATTAATCACAGGAGGTGTTTCCATGTATCCAACATTAGAAACCATCAGGCAGCTTGCACAGACAAAAGAATATCGTCGTATTCCTCTGTGCAGAGAACTTTATGCAGACAGATATACACCGGTAGAGGTAATGCGCATTTTGCGAAAAGCCAGCCACCATTGTTACCTGCTGGAAAGTGCCAGCCAGACAGAAGTGTGGGGCAGGTATTCTTTTCTGGGGTATGAACCGTCCATGGAGATTACCTGTACAGACGGAACATTGAAGATCCGGACAACCGATGCTGAGGGAAAAACAGAGGAAACCGTAAGGCAGGTCACACATCCCGGTGATACTCTCAGAGAAATCATCCGGAAATATAAAACTCCGGTAATGGAAAAGATGCCTCCTTTTACAGGCGGTCTGGTAGGATATTTCTCCTATGATTACATTAAATACAGTGAACCGAAATTGAAGCTTGAAGATAAGGAGCAGCAGGATT
>OIBO01000338.1_pt1 | contig 10911 bp, 8 predicted proteins | sample 1581071 | NCBI WGS metagenome assembly OIBO01 (sample SAMEA3882504, study PRJEB24775) | human gut metagenome | biome: human-associated habitat; feature: intestine environment; material: feces | place: Netherlands | collected 2009/2010 | reverse complement strand
CTTCCGATCTAAGTGCTGTTTTCTTTATTTCAAAAGCCCTTATAGTCTTATTATTGGATAACAACATCAACTTTAAAAAAGATGAAGAAAATCATTGGAGTAGCCTTGGCTGCTGCGTGCACTTGCCCTTCGCAAGCTGCTGGCGAGCAGAACAAGCTCGACACTACCCGTGTGAACAACCTCAACGAGGTGGTAGTAAAGGCTGTGAGAGCCCCGAAGAGTTCACCATTTGCAGTAGAAAACATCAATAAGCCTGAGCTTGAGCGCTTCGCTACCTCTGGTAGAGAGCTGCCTATGCTCTTCGCTCGCACACCGGGCGTGCTTGCATGGAGCGAGAACGGCGTGGGTACTGGTACTGTTTATATGCGTATGCGTGGTGCTGCCGGTAGCCGCATTAACGTAACGGTAGACGGTGTACCTCTCAACTCGCCTGAGGACCAGTGCGTGTTCTGGGCAAATATGAACAGCTATGCAGCCCTCATGGGTAGCGCACAAATTCAGCGTGGCATCGGTTCATCAACCAACGGCGACGGAGCCTTCGGTGGTGCGGTGTCGCTTGCTACAGCTGCACCGTCGCTGAAGCCAACCGTAGAGGTTACGGGCTCTTACGGTTCGTTCAACACATACCGCTTTGGCGGCAAGTTCTCAACGGGTCTGCTCTGGGATCACCTCGTACTCGACGGTGCTTACCACGAGACCAATACCGACGGATACATCCACGGCACAAGCGGACGCTCAGGTTCGTACTACGGCGGACTGACATGGTTCGGCGACCGCTTCAAGATTTCGTATAAGAACATCGGCAACTTCGAGCACACAGGTCAGGCATGGAACGGCGTGCCGGCATGTAACTACGACGGCGATACCGACCTCAAAGCGTGGGGCATCAAGAGCTATAAGGATATGTGGAAGCATGGATTGGGCAAGTTCAACCCGCTCTACGAGTCGCTCAACATCCCGATGGATGACAACTGGGCACCCGATCCAAGTCAGCCGCTCACAACAGAGCGCTACAAGATGCGCGACGGCTCATACTGGGATAAGACTACTGACAACTTCGAGCAGAGCCACAACATCCTCAACTTCACATGGCAGCCTACCGACCGTTGGAGCCACTCCGTAACAGCTCACTACACATACGGCTACGGCTACTACACCGAGTTCAAGCAGAACACAAAGTTGGCTTCTAAGTTTGGTATCAACGAGATGTACGTAAAGGACGGCGAACTGAAGCTCGTGAAGTCGGACGCTATCCGCAAGAAAGGACTCACACAGAACAACTATGGCGCTCTCTACAACGTGAACTATAAGGATGCTCTGTGGGATGTTACGGGCGGTCTTAGTATGCAGCTCTTCCGTTGCAACCACTGGGGCAAGGTGACATACATCGCTGACAAGACTCTCGAGGAAAAGTACTTCACCAACGGTCGCTACAAGTACTACGACTCTGACGCAGATAAGAACGACTGGAGCTGGTTCTTCAAGGCTAACCGCAAGTTCGGCAAGGGTTGGAACTGGTTCCTCGATATGCAGATGCGCTATGTCAACTATCAGACCGACGGCATCAACGACCACTTCGAGCAGGGTGCCGACGGCAACTACAAGAACCAGAGCATCAACATCAACGAGAACTACTTCTTCGTCAACCCGAAGGCAGGCATCAGCTACGATGCTAACGGACATAAGGTTTACGCTTCTATCGCCTACGCCAACCGCGAACCGGAGCGCAACAACTTCACCGACAACATCGGCTACGGCAATCCGTCGCCTGAACGTCTGCTCGACATCGAGTGGGGTTATCAGTATCAGGGCGAGAACTGGTTTGCAGGTGTCAACTTCTACTACATGAAGTACGTCAACCAGTTCGTGATGACTGGTGAGAAGAGCGACATCGGCGAGGCACTGACACGCAACATCAAGGACTCTTATCGTCTCGGTGCTGAGCTGTCAGCAGGCTGGAGCCCACTCTCATGGCTCTCTGTAGAGGGTAACGCCGCGCTGAGCCGCAACCGTCTGCAGAACTTCAAGGAGTGTGTCGAGAGCTGGGATGATGCTGCCGTATGGAACACATACAAGAGCTCTACCATTGCTTTCTCGCCGTCGGCTATCCTCAACGGCTTCGTAGATGTTCACTTCGCTGGCTTCCGCGCCACATGGCACACCAACTTCGTCAGCAAGCAGTATCTCGACAACACCGAGAGTTCTGATCGCTCACTGCCCTGCTATTCGCAGACTAACGTGAACGCTTCGTACACATTCAACTTCGCGAAGCGTATGCTTGGCTTGAAGCAGATTGTGCTCGGTGCCGACTTCAACAATATATTCAACCGCCACTATGCAGCTTCTGGCTACGTCTACTACGACTGGTACAACCAGGGTAAGCGCAACTCTACCGTGGCTTACATCCCAATGGCTGGTTTCAACTGCATGGGAACCGTAACACTGAAGTTCTAAAACCTCGTCCCTCCCCCGTCGGGGAGGGGCTGTTTTTTTTATAAAATGACAGATTTTCTCTCCACTCATTGGCTCGACATCGTCACAACAATCCTCGGGCTCATCTATCTCATTCTCGAATACCGTGCGAGCATCGCGCTGTGGGTTGTAGGCATCGTGATGCCAGCCATGGACATTTACCTCTACTGGAGCCACGGTCTCTATGGTGATGCCGGCATGGCTGTCTACTACACGCTTGCCGCAATATACGGCTATGCCGTGTGGAAGTTCGGAGCGAAATGGAAGGCAATGATTAAACGCAAAGGCTCTGACAAGAAAGAAGGCGCAAGTGCGGTTAGCTCTGATAAGATAGAAGCTGCAAGCGCGGTTAGCAGTTCTTCCGAAGATCTTCCTATAACGTTTTTTCCTCGCCGCCTCATCTTGCGCACGCTCGGCTTTTTCTTCCTTGCCTGGGCTGCCACATATTATGTCTTGGTGGCTTACACCAACAGTACGGTTCCCTTGCTCGATGCTTTCACCAACGCTCTGAGCTTCGTCGGCTTATGGGCATTGGCACGCAAGTATGTTGAGCAGTGGCTCTTCTGGATAGCCGTCGACGTGGTCTGCTGCTATCTGTACGTGGTCAAGGGCATACCGTTCAAGGCTGGGCTCTACGGGCTGTATGTGGTGATAGCGGTCATGGGATATTGGAAGTGGAAGGGGCTTGCGAAAAAGGCGCAGGTATAGAGAATCTAGAACATCTAGAATATCTAGAACATCTAGAATATCTAGAAAATCTAGAATATCTAGAACGTCTATAGTTTCTCCTCCCCCAGCTGTTCCTTCAGCCTCTTTATCTCCTCTTCCTTTCCATAATACATCTTTAGCGCTCTTTGCTTTAAATCCTCGAAGGCTGCCTTCCACTTCGTAGCCTCTGACTTCCACTTCGTAGTTTCAGCCTGTGCCTCAGCGAGGGCTTGCTTCAGACGTGGCAGCTCTGCCTCCAGCTGTTTCAAGCGCTCGTCTTGCTGCTGGCGATATCCGGTGCGAGCGCGGTGCATACGCTCCTTTATGCCGCCCTCGGTGATAAACTCCTGCTCCAGTTTCTTCAAGAACGACATCATCATCCGGTCGATAAAGTGGCAGAGAGTGATGGCATAGTTGCACATCTGCTCGTCAGTCCACTGCGCGAAGAACGGCTCATAATCGGACAGGCGATTATGATAGCGACAATAGTTGAGCATATCAGCGTAGCGCGGTTCACCGCTAACGAAGAACTGTAGGTGACGCGACTTTATATAGTCCTCAAAGTCCTCGCGCAACTCCTTCAGCGAAGCGCGAGCCACGTTGAGTAGCTTCAGTTGCATCTCCGTGGAGGCGACACCGTCCGCCAAGCCTTCCACGATATTTTGCTTACACGAACGTGCTGCCTGTATCACTTGGTCGCGCGTGCGATCTTTGTATAAATGTATAAAGCGCTCACAGAAGGCGAACGCAAGCTGATATATCACATCCGACTTCTGATAGAAATAAAGCGCATCCCAGTTGGCTTGCGATTTCAACACGTGCTGAGTATTCGAGGTTTCTGCCATAATAGAATAATAGATGAATAGTTTGATTTGATGCTGCAAATATAAAGAAAAAAGCAATAGAAAGTGCTTTTTATTGCGTACTTTTGCTTGCTCAAAACAAAGTATACAGTTGACGAACAACCACTGCCAACTAAAAACATTATAACTATGTGCAACCAGCCACACACTCCCAAAAGCTTTGCATCGCTACAGCCGGACGGCTTCGATGCGGTCGTTGTAGCCGGTGGCGACTTCCCCACTCATGCCGTGCCGCTCACGCTCGTTGAACAGGCACGGATGCTTGTGGCGTGCGACTCGGCTGGCGAGGAGCTGATACGACGCGGATACATGCCGACGGCGATTATAGGCGACTGCGACTCGATGTCGCAGGAGTTCCTGACAGCGCACCGCGACATTATATATAAGGTGGAGGAGCAGGACTACAACGACCTTACGAAGGCGACGCGCTTCTGCGTGGAGCGTGGATGCCGCCGCATTGCTTACGTCGGAGCTACGGGCAAGCGCGAGGACCACACATTAGGCAACATATCGCTGCTCGACTTCTATCGTCGCGAGATGCACATCGCGGCGTTGATGGCTACCGACCACGGTGTGTTCCTTTCGGCTTCCGGCACAACGGAACTTGCCACCTTTGCCGGACAGCAAGTGAGCATCTTCAACCTCACGTGCTCGCACCTTGAGGGCGACGGTCTGCGCTGGCAGCCGTATGCGTTCGCAGCGATGTGGCAAGGCACAACGAGGCGACGGGCGAGAGCATCACGCTGCGTGGCGACGGCAGCTACATGGTGTACGGCGTGTACGAGTAGGTGAAAAACGAGCCTGCTTATTTTGTAATTTGCCGAGTTTATACTAACTTTGCACGCTCAAAACACCCCTATCATCATTAACAATTTATATTTTTTATGTTCAAAAACAATTTCAACGCACGCCCTGTGGCATTGCATTTCAAGCACTTCACGCACCGCAGCTACGCTCTTTTCAGCTGCCTGGGTCGCGAGGTGCTCATCTGCACGCTCAGTGTGGCTACGCTCACCAACGCCAAGGCAGATGGCATCAGCACGAAGCCTGTAGCGTCGGCTCTGGCTCTCGACTCGCTGAGCCGTGAAGAGGTGAAGCTCGACGAGGTGCTCGTAACGGGTTCGCGTGCTCCGCTCACTGCATTGCAGTCGGCAAAGATTGTGGCTGTCATTTCGCGCGACGACATTCAGCGTGCGGAAGCAGCGAGTGTCAACGACATTTTAAAGTTAGTCCCGGGCGTGGATGTCCGTCAGCGCGGGGGCTTTGGTGTACAGACGGACATCTCCATCAACGGCGGCACGTTCGACCAAATCACCATTCTATTGAATGGCATGAATATTTCGAGTGCACAGACGGGTCACAACGCTGCCGATTTTCCAGTTTCGCTTTCCGACATTGAGCGCATCGAGGTTCTTGAGGGTGCTTCGGCACGTGTGTTCGGTTCGTCGGCGTTCAGCGGTGCCATCAACATCGTGACGCGCCGCAACGAGGACAAGGGTCTCGACCTGAATGTGCAGGCCGGTTCGTTTGGCACCGTGGGCGGCGACGCCCGCGTGACGCTCGCTACGGGTGCGGTGCGTCAGAAACTGAGCGGTGGCTACACGCAGAGCGATGGAGGCACAGAGAACAGCGACTTCCGTCGTCGTCGCGCCTACTACACGGGCAGCTGGAAGTCGCGCTACGTAGACATGCAGTGGCAGGGCGGCTTCTCGTCGCAGGACTTCGGTGCGTCTACGTTCTACAGTGCGAAGTTCAAGAATCAGTTTGAGGCTACACGCCGTTTCCTTGCGTCGGCACAGGCGGAGATAAAGCCGTGGGCTGACGAGCGTTTCGTGCTTACGCCGATGGTCTACTGGCATAAGGATGTAGACCACTACCAGCTCATAAAGGGCAAGGAGGGTGCTGCTGCCGGCGAGAATTATCACCGTCTCGACACCTACGGCGGCTCGCTCAACGCTCATGCCTCGTGGCTGCTCGGAAAGACGGCGGCTGGCGTGGACGTGCGCCGCGAGCATATCCTCAGCACGGCGTACGGCGATGTGCAGCCGGAGGACAAATGGGTGTCTATCGGCGGCACCGACCGCAAGTACAACCGACTCGGCGAGCGCACCAACACGAGTCTCTTCCTCGAGCATAACGTCATCGTGGGCGGCTTCACGCTGTCGGCTGGTTTGCTCGCCAACCGCAACACAGCGCTCGACGGCAAGTTCCGCCTCTACCCGGGTGTGGACGTGAGCTACCGCCCGAACGACGAGTGGAAGGTGTATGCTTCGTGGAACCGCGCGTTGCGCGTACCTACGTACACCGACCTTTATACCAGCAACTCGGTGCAGCAGGGCGACATTGCGCTGCGTCCGGAGAAGAACGAGGCGTTCAAGGTGGGCACGCGCTACCGCACGCACGGCTTCGAGGCAGTGCTGAGTGGGTTCTACTCGAAGGGTACGGACATCATCGACTGGGTGTATCCTACGGCTGAGAGCAAGAAGTATCAGGCTATGAACATCGGTAAGCTCGACAACATGGGCTACTCCGTTGATGCTGCGCTGCACCTGCAGGAGTTGCTGCCGAAGTTCTTCATCACACGCATAAAGGCTGGCTATGCGTTCATCCATCAGAAGCACTCTACCGACGGTGATGTCTTCGGTTCGCTCTACGCCTTAGAGTATCTGCGCCACAAGGCTACGCTGCAGCTGGACCATCGCATCTGGCGACAGCTCACGGCATCGTGGGCACTGCGTTGGCAGGAGCGCATGAACGGTTATCATCCGTACACAAAGGTGGATGTGCGCTTGCAGTGGTCTGCGCCTACATACAATATATATGTAAAGGCTGACAATATCACCAACCACCACTACTACGACCTGGGCAACGTGAAGCAGCCGGGCATCTGGGTTATGGCTGGTGCAAGCGTGAAACTCAAGTTCTAACGCTCCCACTGAATAGAGGGAACTAAAAACTCCCACAGATTTCACGGAATTCACGGAAGTATTTTCAGAGAAAAACTCCCACAGATTCCACGGATTTACACAGATGTATAGGATGGTATGGCATTCCTGCCATACTCACACTGCAATAAATGCACCTAAACTTCTGTGAATTCCGTGAATTCTGTGGGAGGACCGACGCAACAAAACTTCTGTGAATTCTGTGAATTCTGTGGGAGAACTTACGCAACAAAACTTCTGTGAATTCCGTGAATTCCGTGGGAGGACCGACGCAACAAAACTTCTGTGAATTCTGTGAATTCTGTGCGAGAACTTATACAACCAAACTTCTGTGAATTCTGTGAATTCCGTGAATTCTGTGGGAGTTCTTTGTATAAGTTCCATCTGTGAAAATCCGTGGAATCTGTGGGAGGATTATGCCGAAGGCGTGGGTATGGCAAGGATGCCATACCCTCCTAAGAAGCTTCTGTGAATTCCGTGAATTCTGTGGGAGAACCGCTTACTTCAGGTCGCCCACCTTATACAGGTACTCCGCAATCTGCACCGCGTTGAGCGCAGCACCCTTGCGAATCTGGTCGCCCGAGAGCCAGAACGTGAGTCCGCAGTCGTCGGCGAGATCCTTGCGCACGCGTCCTACGAACACGTCGTCCTTGCCGGCTGTCTCCAGCGGCATCGGGTAGACGAGGTTCTGCGGGTCGTCCTTCAGTGTGCATCCCGGAGCCGCAGCGATTGCCTTCTGAGCCTCCTCGACGCTGATGGGGCGTTCGGTCTCAATCCATACCGACTCGGAGTGAGAGCGGAGCGAGCTGACGCGCACGCACATCGCAGAGCAGCGCACGTCGCTGTGCATGATCTTGCGTGTTTCGTTGAACATCTTCATCTCCTCCTTGGTGTATCCGTTGTCGGTGAAGACATCAATCTGCGGGATGACGTTATACGCCAACTGGTGCGGGAATTTCTCCACCTTCACCGGCTCGTTGTTCACCAGCTCACGATACTGCTCCTGCAGCTCTGCCATGGCAGCTGCGCCTGCGCCCGATGCGCTCTGGTAGCTGGCGATGTGTATGCGCTTGATGTGGCTGAGCTGCTCCAGCGGCTTCAGCACTACCACCATCATAATAGTGGTGCAGTTAGGGTTGGCGATGATACCACGCGGACGCTTCAGAGCATCCTCGGCATTGCACTCTGGCACTACCAATGGTACATCGTCGCACATGCGGAACGCCGACGAGTTGTCGATCATCACTGCGCCGTACTTAGTGATAGTCTCGGCATACTCCTTAGAGGTGCCGCCACCAGCCGATGTGAACGCAACGTCGATGTCCTTGAAATCGTCGTTGTGCTGCAAGAGCTTCACCTCATACTCCTTACCTTTGAACGTGTATTTCTTTCCAGCCGAACGCTCAGAACCAAACAACACTAAATTGTCAATGGGGAACTCTCTCTCGGCGAGGATGCGCAGAAACTCCTGTCCTACGGCGCCACTCGCACCAACAATAGCTACATTCATTTTCTCTTATTTTTGTTTTTATTTATATGTATTTGCTTACTAATTGCCTAATGTTCGTGCAAAGTTACAACTTTTCTGTCATCTAATGATCGGTTTACATCTTTTTCTACTACTTTACACTATTCATAACCAGCGTTAGGCGTAATAATTTTATGAAATCTGACTTAAAGAATACAAAATCGGCAAAACGGAATAATATCGGTATGGAAATAATGACTACCTTTGCGGATGACAAAATAACTTTGCATACGAATCTTAATTATGAAACATAATGGCTAACGAAATGACAGAACTGAAGATTGACATGGGACTTATCGCTCATTGTGGCAATGCCGACTACATAGATGGCGACATGGTTGTGCTCGACGGCATCGACAAGGTGCTGCAGGTAGACGGCACGTTCAAGTTTGATATGATTATGATGGTCTACTGCACTAAGGGACGTATACAATTTGAAACCAGCTCCAACGCATATACCGCAAAGGCGGGCGACGTGATTATCTGTCTGCCCAGCAGCACATGGGAAAACGTGATGGTATCGCCCGACTACGACTCGAAAAGTGTCGGCGTGTCGAGCAAGGCAGCCCAAGCCAGTGTGCAGGTGAACCGCGACTATCTTAATCTGCTCGGTTACGTATCGCACAACCCCGTGATCCACCTCAACGAGGAACGCCAACAGATGTTCTTGAAGTACTACGCCATCATTGCACACAAGATAAAGAATCCGCATGGTTTCTATCATAAGGAGATTATGCACTGCTTGCTGCAAAGTTCCATCTACGAGCTGTTCGCCATCATCACGCCCTACGTGGAGTATAGCATCGAAGGGGGCAATCTCAAACAGGCCAACTTGCTCTTCCAGCGCTTCATCGAGATGCTGTCGGCGAACAACGGCAGGATGCAGCCCGTGAAGAAATATGCGCAGGAACTGTGCATCACGCCGAAGTATCTCTCGAACATCACGAAGCAGGTGACGGGGCGCACGGCGCTCGACTGGATACACAGCTATACGGTGAAGGCGATAGAGAAGTATCTGCGCCGTTCTAACCTCTCCATCAAAGAGATATCGGAGCTGTTGGGCTTCCCCAACCTCTCGTTCTTCGGCAAGTTCACGAAGAGCCACCTCGGCATGTCGCCAACGCAATACCGCAAGGAGCAGAGCATGAGGAAGTAGCTAAAGGGGGTGCACACTTAGGGGGTGCAGTTGTCTCAACTGCACCAACCAAGTAGAAAACCAACCAAATAGAAAACCAACCAAATAGAATGTTCTATTGGTACACCTTCCGCTTTGTTGGTGCACTTGAGACAAGTGCACCCCCTAAAAGCACCCCCTAAAAGTTATCTGCGCGAGCCAAAACCACCGCCACTTCTTGACGACGAACCACCGCCTCCAAACGACGACGAACTTCTTGAAGACGAACCAAACGACGATGAACTTCTTGACGAGCCCGACGGCTTGAACGTTGAGCGTGGGGCTGACGAGCCCGACGAGTTGTCGCGACGCGAGCCGAAGCTGCTGCCTGAAAAGCCTCTATTGCTCTCGGGCTGACGTACCGTTGTGCGCGTGCTACTCTCACGACTGCCAAAGCCAGAGCCACGGCTTGAACCGAAGCCTGACGAACTGCGGCTTGAGCCAAAGCCAGACGAACTGCGGCTTGAGCCAAATCCTGACGAACTGCGCGAGCCGAAACCGCTTCCGCTGTTGTCGCGGCGCGAGCCGAACCCACTGTTACCTCTGTTCTCTACCCTACGGTTGCCACGCGAGCCGAACGACTGGCGGTTGCCACGTCCGTAGTCGCCGCGCTTGAAGCCGTCGCGCATACCGAAGTGGGCATCGCCACCACGGCGCGAACCGAATGTTCTGCCGCTATACCACGAGCTGCCGTTGTTCTGACGCCACGAGTGGCCGCCACGATAGCTCACGTACACCGTCGGACGATTGAAGTAGAAGTAGTCGCGGTGCGGATAGCGAGCGTATATAGCGAAGTGCCAAACGCCTGCACTGAAGTAGAGCGGACGATAGAAGTAGGCAGCCTCGCAGAACATACGGTACTGCCAGTCGAGGAGCACATAGCTGAAGTCGATGTTACGCCAACGCCAGTAGTCGCCGTAGAGTTCGTCGTCGGAGTTGACACTGAGCAGATAGTCGAGGTTTATCTCGTAAGCCGCCTCATACTGGTCGTCGGTGAGGTTCAGCTCGTAAGCCATCTTATCGGTGAGGAACAACGCCTGTTCGCGTGCCTGACTGTAACTCATTGCGCTGGCTGCTACCGCGAAGCCAAGCACCATTACTATTGTTGCGAATAACCGTTTCATAATATCTCTGTTTTTAAAAGTTATACTTATCTTAAAGGGAATGCCTCTCAGGGGGTGCTTCTCAGGGGGTGCACTTGTCTCAAGTGCACCAACAAAG
>OIBO01000337.1_pt1 | contig 10929 bp, 10 predicted proteins | sample 1581071 | NCBI WGS metagenome assembly OIBO01 (sample SAMEA3882504, study PRJEB24775) | human gut metagenome | biome: human-associated habitat; feature: intestine environment; material: feces | place: Netherlands | collected 2009/2010 | reverse complement strand
TATTATAGATGGAATACTGACCTTGCCAATGGTACTTCCGCCGACAGTGGCCGGCTTCTTTCTGTTACTGATCTTCAGCAGGAGAAGACCGTTTGGAATCTTTTTATTTGAAAATTTTGGAATCAAAGTAGTACAGACATGGCTTGGATGTATCATTGCTGCCACAGTAATTTCATTTCCACTGATGTACAGAAATGCCCGTGCAGCGATGGAACAGATCGATGTGAATCTGATCTATGCAGGAAGGACACTCGGCATGTCAGATACAGAAATCTTCTGGAAAGTAGTGATCCCGACCGCAGGACCTGGAATCGCATCCGGAACGATTCTTACATTTGCCAGAGCACTCGGAGAATATGGAGCGACATCTATGCTTGCCGGAAATATTCCGGGAAAGACAGGAACAATCTCGCAGAAGATTGCAATGGTCATTCAGGACGGAGACTATATAACAGCGGGAGTGTGGGTTGCGATTGTCATGGTGATCGCATTCCTGGTGATCTTCCTGATGAATCTGATCTCGGGCAAGAAAATGAAGAATGTCAAGAGGTGGTAAGAGATGGCGATAGAAGTAAAGATTCAGAGAAAACGGAATACATTTGAGCTGAACATAGATTTTAAAAGTGATTCTAAACGAATCGGAATCCTCGGCGCATCCGGATGTGGAAAGAGCATGACACTAAAGAGTATTGCAGGAATCGAGCCGCCGGAGAGCGGATTGATCAAAATTGAAGGAAAGACAGTTTATGACAGCGAAAATAAAGTGAATTTAAAACCGCAGAAGCGTAACATTGGCTATCTGTTTCAGAATTATGCACTTTTCCCTACAATGACGGTGGAAAAGAATATCGCCGCCGGATTAAAAGGGAAAAAGCAGGAGAATGCAAAGCGTGTGCGTGAGATGATTGAGAAATTTCAGCTGACAGGACTGGAAAAACGATTCCCGGCAGAGCTTTCCGGAGGCCAGCAGCAGAGGGTAGCCCTTGCGAGAATCATGGCTTATAAACCAGATGTGATTCTCTTAGATGAACCATTTTCAGCACTTGATATGTATCTGAAGGACCGTCTGCAGCAGGAATTACAGGAACTTCTCGAAGATTATGAGGGTACTGTGATCATGGTGTCTCACAGCAGAGATGAAGTGTACCGGTTCAGTGAAGAACTGCTGATCATCGACCAGGGGCAGATTGTGGCAGCAGGGAAGACGAAAGAATTGTTCCAGAATCCGCAGAGAAAAGAAGCGGCACGGCTGACTGGATGCAAGAATTTCACAAGAGCAGTTTATGTGGATGAGCATACCGCAGAACTGACAGACTGGGGGATTACGTTGTGTACAGAGCAAAGAAATATCCCAGAAAATATCAACTATATCGGTTATCGTGCGCATGATTTTGTCCCGATCTGGGGAGAAGGTGGAAAGAATCAGATTCCATTTCTATTAGAGAGTAAGGCAGCACTCCCTTTCGAAGATAATTATTATCTGAAGCCTGCAAATGAAGAGGCAGATCCGCCTGTGATCTCCTGGTTTGTACAGAGAGAGAATCAGGAGAAGATCCGGGAAAAAGGAATGCCGGATGCGCTGGAGCTGGTGGAGGAAGAAGTGCTGTTCCTGGAATAGCATCTTCCCATATAGATGATTTTTGAGTGAATCGTTACGTTTTGAAAGAAATGTAAAAACTCCTTTTCAGGATATTTACATCAGGGAAAAACTAGTATATAATAAGCACGTTTTTCGAAAACACATCCCGTCCGTTGGTTACGAAACAATTCTTGTGAACAGTAATCAACGGACGGGATGTGTTATGTATGTAGTCACTGATAAATACGGAAAAGGAGGACATCATGAAATCAGTACAGAATGATATGACTGTTGGAAGCCCAATGAAGATGATCTTAAGTTTTACATTTCCAATCTTTCTGGGAAATGTTTTCCAGCAGTTTTATAATATGGCGGATGCTGTGATCGTAGGTAAGTTCGTTGGAACGAAAGCGCTTGCAGCAGTTGGAAGCACAGGAACAATCATGTTTCTGATCTATGGATTTGTAGTTGGAATGACAGCCGGATTTACTGTTCTCACAGCGCAGAAGTTTGGCGCAGGAGACATGCAGGGGATGCGGCGCACCGTTGCGGGGGCAGGAATCCTCTCATTCTTGATCGGACTGTTTCTTACGGTTACCTTTATGTTATTTATGAAACCGCTGTTACATCTGATGCACACGCCGTCTGATATCTTTGCAGATGCATATAAGTATATTATGATCGTCAGCGGAGGAATCCTGGCGCAGATGCTTTATAACTTGTTATCCAGTATTTTAAGAGCACTGGGAAACAGTAAGATTCCATTGTATTTCCTGATCATCAGTGCGTTGCTGAATATCGTGTTGGATCTGGTTTTAATCATTGTATTTCAGATGGGCGCACCGGGTGCGGCAATCGCGACGGTAGTAGCACAGGGCATATCAGGTGTACTCTGTCTTATTTATATTATGTGGAAGATTCCGCTTCTTCATCTGAAAAAGGAAGACTGGCATGTTGGCGGGCAGATTTGCGCGATTCAGTTAAAGATCGGACTTCCAATGGCATTGCAATATTCTATCACGGCAATTGGAACTATGATGGTTCAGTCTGCCCTGAATATTTTGGGATCTACGCTTGTGGCGGCATTTACTGCGGCAAGTAAGATTGAGCAGGTTGTGACACAGGCATATGTAGCGATGGGAACAACAATGGCAACTTACGGAGCCCAGAATATCGGAGCCGGAAATGTACCAAGAATCCGTCAAGGTTTCAAGGCGTGTACGATTCTTGGTATCGGTTACTCTCTTGTAGCAGCAACATTTATCATGACAGTAGGAAAATACATGACCTATCTGTTTGTCTCAGAGGATGTGGATATTATTATGAGTTCTGTGGATATCTATCTGAAATGTATCGGACTTTTCTTCATTCCGCTTGCAATTGTGAATATCTACAGAAATGGAATCCAGGGACTCGGATACGGACTGCTGCCGATGATGGCCGGTGTTGCTGAACTGATCGGAAGAGGTGTGGTAGCACGGATCGCAGCAAGAGAGAGAAGTTATCTTGGTGTTTGCCTGGCCAGCCCGGCTGCATGGGTGCTGGCAGGAGGCCTCCTGATCGCGATGTATTATTATATTATGAATGTTCATATGAAGAAGATGTTTGGGGATTATAATCAGAAGGTCTGATTATTCACAATGTGCATTGCATCGCGGTTCGCATTCAACCATTTGGATTTCTCAGTTTCAAAGCGTTCGAAAAGCCAGGCAATAGCTTCATCCATTCCCTCATCGGAGAGCGGAAATGTCTTTTGTTCTTTCTCTTCTTCCGGTGTATCTTCAAAGCACCACGGTTCTGGATAAATGAATACGGTGAAGGTTGTGCTGCTTTTTCCGTCATCTCCGCGAAAGAAATAGCGCATTCCGTGATGTGTACCTGAAAATGGTTCTTTCTTAAGTCCCCCGTAAGGAATCAGTTTTTTATCAATCATAGTAATACAATGTCCTTTCGAAAAAAGTAATTTGTTTTGTTATTGCGTTTTTGAAAAAAGGAAGCCAGAAGTCTGGCTTCCTTTTTATTATAGTGGAATGCGTTTTCTTCTGCAAGAAATGATTTATTCCATAGCTTTTTTGGCAAATTCAGTTGTGACAAGTTTTTCATAAGGAGCGCGTGAATCCAGTTCACCGGCACTTTCCAAAATATCCTGAAGCAGCTCGAAACTCTCTTTTTCAAATATAAGATCTGCTTTCCAGGTGTCCTGTGCATAATAACGGTTTACAATCGCTGTGATGGTTTTAAGATCTGTTTCAGGAAATTGAGGGGCAATCACGGAAGCAATCTCCTCTGGCGTGTGAATCTGAACAAAATCCATACCTTTTTGAAGCGCATTTGTAAAGGATTGGATAATCTCAGGATGTTTGTCGAGATAACTCTTCTTTGCGCTGTAGGCAGTGTAAGGAACATAGCCGCTGTCAGTACCAAGTGAGGCTACAACATATCCTTTTCCTTCCATTTCCAAAGCGGTTGCACTTGGCTCGAATTCAACAGTAAAGTCTCCACTTCCCTCTGAAAAGGCGGCAGCAGTGGAACCAAAATCAATTCCCTGGTTGATGTTGAGGTCTGTTTGTGGATCAATTCCATTTTTCTTTAAAATATATTCAAATACCATTTCCGGCATACCACCTTTTCTACCACCAAGAACATCTTTCCCCTTTAAATCAGTCCACTTAAAATCTTTCATCTCTTCCCTGGCAACAAGAAAATTACCGGCACGCTGAGTCAGTTGGGCAAAGTTGACGACAGAATCGTTAGCACCTTCGTTATATGTGTAGATGGATGCTTCTGATCCCATGAATCCAATATCAGCTTCACCGGAGATGACAGCAGTCATTGTCTTGTCGGCTCCAAAACCAGTTACGAGAGTGAGTTCAATTCCCTCATCTTCAAAATATCCATTTTCAATGGCAACATACATAGGGGCATAGAAGATAGAATGGGCTACCTCGTTCAATGTCACAGAGACAGGAGCAGAGCTGATATCTGATTTGGTTGTGTTGGATCCGGTTTCTGTTGTGTCGATTTTGGAATTTGCATCATTATCTTTGGAAGAATCAGAACCGCAGGCTGATAACAGTCCAACAGTCAGAGCAGAAGCGAGTATTATGGAAATCAATTTCTTTTTCATAAATCCTCCAGAGTGATATAAGATTCTCGTTTAAAATATGCAAGAAAAGAGAATATGTGTCAAATTCTACTCCAAAGGGGTGTTCATTTTGGAAAATATCCTTTATGCTTAGTGTAAACAGAAAGTAGGTGAAATGTATGGATCTTGTTAAAATTGGAAAATATATTGCAGGGAAACGGAAAGCCCTGGGAATGACGCAGAAACAGCTTGCAGAAAAATTAAATATGAGTGACAAATCAGTATCAAAATGGGAACGAGGCATTTGCTTACCTGATGTGTCGGTTTATATGGAACTATGTGAGATATTGGGAATCAGCATAAATGAATTTCTTGCAGGGGAGGATATTGACGCAGAAAATGTAGAAAAAAAGTCAGAAGACAACATTATACAAGTTACGAAAGACAGTAAAAAGAAACAGAAAAATTTAAAGAGCATTTTAGCAGTGGTAACGACATTTGCAGTGATCATGGTTCTGGTTTTAGGAGCAGTTTTCGTTCATAAGGTGATGCAGCCGAAGAATTATATTACAGCAGTTGACCGGACAAGTGCAGAAATGAAAACCGCAGAGTTATTGTCGGGAGCAGATGGGGCATATCTTTTTAATTTTTATGCAAAAGAAGAGTATAAGACATTGACAATTTATTTGTCAGAGTATCAGGCGGGAGAATTGATTAATAAAAGTAAAGTGGCAGATTTGGACTATGATGGGATCGAATCGGCTAAAAGAGGTGTGATTGCTGTGATACCGGATTTTGAATTGTTTCGAGTGAAATTGATCATAGCAGACGATTATTCTAAATGTTCTACAGATTTTCCGATTCTGGAAAATGTAGAAAACAGAGAATATTATGGAAGAAGTGCGACACAAGTGGAAGGTGAAGTTCCGATTCAGCGGGATACAGAACAGGGTCTGATGGCATTGATTTACGGAGAAGATGGATTGGAAGCAATTCCGGTAAAAGAAATGGAGCAGGGAAATTTTAGGGAGAAGAATGATTATGTCTATTATCTGTCCTTCCGGTTTGGAAAATAATTACGTAAATGAAAATATGAGAGGTAAGATGAGATGAAAACAAGAGAAGAAGCTGCTGCCTATGGATTAACTTTCCCGGACAGCTATGAAGACAGGCCTTTTAAAGACCAACGATGGCAGGTGATCCGTGTAAAGCCAGGTAAAAAGATATTTTTGTGGATTTACGAAAAAGACGAATTGATCCATTTGAATGTAAAGACGGATTCGAGATGGAGAGATTTCTGGCGTGCAGCGTATCCATCGGTAATTCCTGGATATCATCAGAATAAAGAGCATTGGAACACAATTATTCTGGATGGATCTGTTCCGGACAAGGATATTGAACGGATGATCGGTGAGAGCTATGATCTTGTGACAGACAGTCCTACAAAAAGAATTTATGAAGCTGTAAAACGGATTCCAAAAGGGCATGTGGCAACTTATAGACAGGTTGCGAAGATGGCAGGAAATGAAAAGATGTCAAGAGCAGTTGGAAATGCGCTTCATAAGAATCCAGATCCAGATCACATTCCATGTTTCCGTGTTGTGAATGCGAAAGGCGAGCTTGCCGGAGCATTTGCATTTGGCGGAGCAGATGTACAGGCAGAGCTTTTGAGAGAAGACGGTGTGGAAGTAGTAGATGGAAAGGTTGATCTGACAAAGTATCAGATGGATGATCAGATGGAAGAGTAAGATAGTACTGTTTCTTTTGGGAAAGATAGTGTATAATACTTACGAGTGATTGCTGTTCGCAAAGTACTGCGAACAGCATCTTTGTATAGTGCAAAGAGCAGGAAAGAATACATCATTATGGTTTCGCTTTTGAAGGCAAAAAAGTCCTGATCGGATAAGAAATGGAGAAATGAATGAAAATTAAGAAAGTGGCAGTCCTCGGTGCCGGAGCAGTAGGCTCTTATGTAATCTGGGGATTATCGAGCAGAAATGACATAGAGCTTGGAGTGATCGCAGAAGGAGAACGAGCAGAGAGACTAAAACAGAATGGATGTACAATTAACGGAAAAATATACCATCCCGAAGTATGGAACCCCGGAGAAACAGACGCTGTCGATTTACTGATTGTTGCATTGAAGTATGGCTCACTTTCGGCGGCATTGGAAAGTATTCAGAAAGCAACCACGGAGAATACGGTAATTATGAGTCTGATGAATGGGGTAGACAGTGAAGAGATTATTGCAGAAAAAGTAGGAGTGGAGCATCTTCTTCCGGCAGTGATCAAGGTCGCTTCGCATAAGGAAGAAGATGGCTATCATTTTGATCCTGAGACAACAATCGGAATTATTTTTGGCGAACTTACTGCACCTTACGATAGTGATCGTATCAGGGCAATTGAAGAACTGTTTAAGGATACCGGAATCCATTTCCGGGCGACAGAGTATGCAAGAGAAGAGATGTGGAGCAAGTTTCGGCTGAATGTCTGTAACAATCTGCCACAGGCAATTCTCGGCGCGGGAGTTGGATGTTACCGTGACAGTGTGCATATGAAGGCAATCAGTGATGGACTGAAAGGAGAACTGGAAGCAATTGCGCAGGCGAAAGGAATCGATCTGAGTAAGACTGAGGCGTCTTCCGGGCGTGGAAGTGCAGTACCGCCATCTGCGCGTTATTCTACTTTGCAGGATTTGGATGCAGGAAGACACACAGAGATTGATATGTTTTCAGGTGCACTGATCCGTATGGGAAAGGAACTTGGAATTCCGACACCGTATAATGAGTATACATATCATATGATTAAAGCACTAGAAGAGAAAAATGACGGACGGTTTAATTATACAGGAGATGAAGAACCGACCTGGTCAAAATAAAACAGGGAACAATTTGTGGCAGAGGCAGGTTATGAAAAAATATTGAAACAGTGATGTTGAAACAACATAAAAAGGTGAGGTAAATTAAGATGAAAGAATTATACGAAGCAATCGAAGCAAAAATTAAAGCAAGCGGTTATCCGAGAGCAATCTCCGGAGAAGATGTATACAACGACATCTGTGACCAGATTGACGGAAAAGAGAATGGAAGTTATGTATTGTTATCCAAGTTCGAAGATGATGTGATTTTTGAGTATCATATCACGATTCAGGATGAAGATTTCAACCTGGGGATTTTGACAATGCGAACACCGGAAGGCGTGTTTGAGACAGATTTTGATGCGGAATAAAGGGGGAATTTCAGACGATAGAAAAAGCGAAATGAGAGGAAAAACCTTTCATTTCGAGACTATGAAAAAAAGTCTGTAAATAATAATCTTCTATGATAATGATTGAGCTGGAAGCACTAAATTGGAGCTTCCAGCTCTTGTTTTATATATACGACATGATTTCGGGCATGTCAAGAGCGGACGTCAAAAACGTCCTTCTCATCATGCATACAGATTCTGCTATTCCGGGAGTCTTCCCTCGTACATAATGCAGAGTTCACCGTAGACTCGTCCCCAGTTTCTAATGCTCATAGTCCATTTTTTTGTGGCTTCAAAAGTTGCCAGATACAGGGCTTTCAGAAGTGCTGTATCACTTGGAAATACGCTTCTCTGACGGTTGAGCTTACGGTAGGTAGAATTCAGACTTTCAATTGCATTGGTCGTGTAAATAACCTTTCTGACATCCGGTGAGAACTTGAAAATCGGCGTTATTGCATCCCAGTTATCATACCAGCGTTTCATAGAATTCGGGTATTTTGCGGTCCATTTTTCAGTAACACGATCCAGAGCCAGTCTAGCTTTCTCTTCATCGGAAGCATGGTAAATCGTTTTTAGGTCGGAAGCGAACGCTTTTCTGTCCTTATCTGGAACATATTTTAGCGTGTTTCTTACCTGATGTACAATACATCTCTGATACTCCGTTTTGGGGAATGCAGCGGCAATTGCCTCTTTAATACCGCTAAGACCATCAGCACAGATAATCAGGATATCCTTTACACCACGATTCTTCAGCTCATTCAGGACAGACAGCCAGTATTTTGAACTTTCATTATCACCGACAGTGATTGAAAGAACCTCTTTTTTCCCTTCTGTGTTGATGCCAAGAATGACGTAGGCAGCCAGTTTTCTGATTACTCCATTATCTCGTACGGAATAATGGATGGCATCTATATAGAGGATTGGATATACCTCATCCAGCGGTCGATTTTGCCAGTCTTCGATCTGAGGCAGGATTTTATCTGTAACGTCTGAAATAAAGCCTTCTGATGTTTCAAAACCGTAGATATCTTCGATGGTTTCGGATATTTGCCGGGTCGTCATCCCTTTTGCATACATGGAAATAATCTTCTGATCAATATCAGAAATATCCTTCTGACGTTTCTTTACAATCTGTGGCTCAAATGTTGATTTACGGTCCTGTGGAACATCGATATCCATGCTGCCATAGCTGCTGTTTACACGCTTTGATTTATATCCATTGCGGTAATCATCGCTATCAGATCGTTCAGATTTTTGGTAGCCAAGATGATCATCCATTTCTGCTTCCATCATCTCTTTGATGGTGCCGCCAAGCAGATCCTTAAGAGCATCCTGGATATCTTCAGCGGTTTCAATATCATACTCCTGAAGAAGTTGCTGAATGATGTTTCGCTTTCCCTCTGTCATTACTACTTTGTGTACAGGTTTCTTTTCTCTTCTTGCCATAATAAAAGGCCTCCTATGATTTTTATTTTATCATAGAAGACCTTGCTACTATAAGCTATTTACAGAAAAAGTTTCACACACTCGATTGGACAGATTTCTCCATTTTCCATATAAATTGTTAGTTTTTGAAAATTAACTTCTTTGATATTATCTGTATTTACAATATAAGAACGGTGACACCTATAAAAACGATAATCTAATTGTACTTCAACACTTTTTAAGTGTCCGGTCAATTCAACTACTCGCTTTTTGGCATCCTTCACAGTTTTTTTAATTCTTACTTTCCATATACCTGTACTTCTGCTAAGCTCAAATAGTTTTCCCCATCTAGCTGAATTTTTATATATCTCCCTTTTCCTGTCACTGAAATGCTTACATTAGGATTAGGCATATCTATCTGATGATTGCTCCAAATCTCATTTCCGTCTTCATCATACTCTACATTTTCTTCCTCTTCTGATTCGGAGTCCTGTTCCTGCTCTGCAGCTTTTGCTGCTGCCTCTTCTTCTGCCGCCTGTCTTGCAGCCTCTTCCTCAGCCTGTCGTCTTGCCTCTTCTTCTGCTGCGATTCTTTCAGCTTCCAATCTCTGAATTTCAGCTGTCTGTTCCGCTAACAGATTTGCATATTCTGTCGCCTGCTGCTGTGCATATGCAATTTCATTCTCATAATCGGCTGATTCAGATTTCTTCTGATCGATCTGGCACTGAAGATCATAAGACTGCTGTTCATAAGAAGCCTTCATCTCTTCCAGTTCTGCTTTGTCAGATTCATACTGAGTCTTTAAATTATTCACCTCATTAATAGTATTCACATATTTATCAAGATTCTTTCTGTCCTGCTCATACATCTGCTGTGTATTCTCAGCACGTGTCAGAAGTTCACTTAAATCTTCTGAATTAAGCATCATCTGAAACCACGCTGCATCCCCACCCTGTTCATACAGTGCCTGAATACGAAGCTTCATGCTCTCATACTGCTTATCTCTCGCCTTCTGAGCCTTAGCCAGATCCTGTTTTGTCTTAATAATATCTACTTCTTTATTATCGATATCTCCTTTAAGAGTATCAATAGAAACCATAACACTTACAAGATTGGAATCCAGTTCGGAAATCTCATTCTCAAGCTGTGATTTCGCATATGCAAGCTCATCCATTCTGGAATATGTAGCATCCAGCTGCTGACTTGTGATCGCCTGCTCTTCTCTCAATTCATCCTCTCTTGAAGCACTTACACTAACAACCTGTGTTGCGCTCATCAGGAGTGCTAATGTAAGACATACAATTCTTTTCTTCATGAATTCTCACCCTCGTAACATTTTCTTTCTATATCTTAATGTTTTTGCAATATCTAAGTTAATTCTTATACATATTAACACACCGCACTCAAAAACGCAAGGATTAATTACCATAAATTTTATATTTCTGTAACATTTATTAATCTTTTTGTTATTCTTCGCATTTCTTTCTACAATTCAAACATATTCCATTTCATGTTTGTAATAATTTAACACAGGACAAAGATATCTGATGCAGGGTTACTGTTCACACACCACTATCCCGCGAGGTGTTTTGGC
>OIBO01000327.1_pt1 | contig 11048 bp, 10 predicted proteins | sample 1581071 | NCBI WGS metagenome assembly OIBO01 (sample SAMEA3882504, study PRJEB24775) | human gut metagenome | biome: human-associated habitat; feature: intestine environment; material: feces | place: Netherlands | collected 2009/2010 | reverse complement strand
TCCTCCGTGTCAATCAGCGGAGTGATTGACACGGGAGTGAACAGTAACTATATAACTACTATATGATCTTCCTTACTCAACTGTTACTTTCACACAGATTCTTCATTTTACGATCAAAAAGAAAAAGAAGTCCTGGCTTTTCCGCCGGACTTCCTTGCCTGTAATTTCATTATTCACTTTCTCTTAAGATTCTGAGAATCTCCAGTCTGGTCTCTCCAACGCCGATCACATCTTCTCTCTGAATCTCTGTTGGACGATCTACCAGGATTCCGTTCAGGTATGTTCCGTTCTTGGAACCATCATCCATCAGATACAAACAGTCACCTCTCTGTATGATCACACAATGCTGCTTGGATACTCTTCCATCCTCATGCAGTGGCAGATACTTCTCATAATTGTCATTCCTCTTTGCTCTTCCGATTCCCACTTCATCATAGAATATGAAGCTATATTTCTGCCATGTATCCAGATCTTCCAGGATAATCTTCCACTGTCTTCTTTTTTTAGAAGAACGCTTCGCTGAATCCATAGAACCGTTCTGCCCTGAACTGCGTCTCTTCTTTCCCTGCGGCTGATCCTCTTCTGGATCATATCCCTGATCTGCCTTGTTACGCTTTCCATTCCTGGACTGCTTTCTCCGCTCTGCGTCCTGTGCCTTATTCTTTTTTACACTTATAAATGTACTGCAAAGAAGTGCGATACTTCCTAAAATCAGCAGTACCATAATCGCCCAATACCACATATGCATTATCACTCCTATCTGAATCTTAATCGTACTATATTTTTACGTTCTCGGCAAGCATAACATGTATCTTTTTGTCGAATTTTGTGATAAAATAAGTAGAAGCAGAGAAAATAAGTGATTTTTAGAAGAGGTAATATCATGGAAAGAAATGAATTGTGCTGGTGCGGCAGCGGCAAGAAGTATAAGAAATGCCATATGCCGATTGAAGAAAAGATAATGATGCATGCTGAACGTGGTGAGATTGTTCCGACACGTAAGATTTTAAAAACTCCATTCCAGATTGAAAAGATCAGAAAAAGTGCTGAGCTTAATACAGCGATCCTGGATGAAGTAGCAAGACAGATCCACATTGGAATGAGCACACAGGAGATTGATGATATCGTATATCGTTTCACAAAAGAACACGGTGGTATCCCGGCTCCGCTCAATTATCAGGGATTCCCTAAGAGCGTGTGTACTTCTATTAATAATGAGATTTGTCACGGCATTCCGGATGAGAATATCATTCTGGAAGAGGGAGATATCATCAATGTTGATGTATCCACTATTCTTGACGGATATTTTTCTGATGCATCCCGTATGTTCAAAATGGGAAAAGTATCTGAACGTGCAGAGCGCATCGTCCGCGTCACAGAAGAGTGTGTGAAGCTTGGACTTGAGGCTGCGAAGCCTTGGGGACATTTAGGTGATATCGCAGATGCGATCAATACACATGCCCGTGCAAACGGATACTCTGTCGTAGAGGATATCGGCGGACACGGTATCGGTCTGGAATTCCATGAAGATCCTTTTGTCAGCTATGTGACACCAAAGGGAAGTGAGATGCTTCTCGTTCCAGGTATGATGTTCACGATTGAGCCTATGATCAACGAAGGCAGCCCTGACTTCTTCGTAGATGAGGACAATGACTGGACTATTTATACAATGGATGATGGTCTTTCTGCCCAGATTGAGTACATGGTACTCATCACAGAGAATGGGGCAGAGGTTCTGACAAAATAATAATAGTAACAAATACGGGATGAGCAGATATTAAAACTGCTCATCCCGTATTTTTATTATTCTTGTATAATGCTCTTTCTTTATCTGCAAAATACCGTTCCACTTCTTACGGCATCAATCTCAATGCTTCTGCCGGCTTTAATACGATTGCTGAATGAGATCCCATATTCAGGACAATCTCTCCATCTTGTACGATATACTCGTCATATTCTGTCGTATAACCGTTTTCATAAGAGTAGATCAGTCGTTTCATCCGTCCTTCCATCTCTATACCCGCATACCATACCGGTACGGTCACTGTACGAAGTTCATCACTGTTATTCACAACAACGACAATCTGTTCATCTGCTTCAAATCTTCCATAGGCCAGCAGATTTTCATCCGAAGCCAATAGCTTGATAGAACCCTTTTTCAACGGCTTCTCTTCCTTGTGGATACGGATCACTTCTTTGTGGAATGCCTGAAGTTCTTTGTCTTCGTTCCCCCATGGGAAAGTTCTCCGGTTATCCGGATCGGTGAATCCACAAAGTCCTGCCTCATCACCATAATAAATCGTCGGCGCACCGATCCAGGTCATCTGCATAATAACCGCTTCTCGTAAGATTGCCTTATTCACATCCTTTTCAGCTGCTTCTGTTCCAAGCTGTGCCACGCGTCCTGCCTTGTGGTTCGTACGTGTCAGGAAACGAGAATGGTCATGGTTTGAAAGTTCATTCATTGCCACCTGAAGAGATGGTGTCAGCATACTTGCCATAAAATGACGCATCGCTCCGACAAAGTTGTCAGCATTTCCACACAGATCCGGACGATATTCATCACTATGCTTCTCCATACCGGTCAAAAACCATGTCAGCGGTTCCATAAATGCGTCATAATTCATAACGCTGTCCCACTCATCTCCCTGAAGCCAATCCTGCGGATCTCCATAATGTTCTGCTAATATAATTGCATCCGGATTCGCATCCTTAACTTCCTTTCGGAATCTCTTCCAGAAGATATGGTTGTATTCATTACTGAATCCAAGGTCCGCTGCAACATCAAGACGCCATCCGTCTACGTTATACGGCGGTGATACCCATTTTCTTCCGATATCCATAATGTACTGCTCAAGCTGTGGTGAATCCTCATAATCGAGCTTTGGCAATGTATCATGTCCCCACCAGCCATCATATGTTCCGTTATAAGGCCAGAGTTCATTTCTCGCATCATGGAACAGGAAAAAGCTGTTATATGGACTTTCTTTACTTACATATGCTCCCTTCGGATAGTCCGGCTGCGGCTCATAGATACGTTCTCTGTCCATCCATTTGTTAAAAGAGCCACAATGATTGAATACACCATCCAGAATTACACGCATTCCACGCTTATGCATCTCTTCTACCAGTTTGATAAACAACTGATTACTTGCCTCAAGATTGCGGATATCTCCTGTGCGTTGCTGATACTTTGTCGCATGGATATTATCCTTTGCACCTGCCGGAAGTACTTCTCCGTCATCCACAACAATCTTTCCATAATGCGGATCTATGTAATCATAATCCTGAATATCATACTTATGATTCGACGGAGAAACAAACAGCGGATTGAAGTAAATAACTTCAACTCCAAGATCCTGCAGATAATCCAGCTTATCTAAAACACCCTGTAAATCCCCGCCGTAAAAATTACGGATATCCATTGCCTCCGGTGCCTGATTCCAGTCCTTCACCTTGCGGCTCGGTGCCCCAATATAAATATATTCGTTATCCTCTACATCATTTGTCAGATCTCCATTATAAAAGCGATCGACAAAGATCTGGTACATCACAGCACCTTTCGCCCACTCGGGTGTCTTAAATCCCGGCGAAATAATAAAATCATAATAGTTTTCTTTTTTCCCTGTTATTCCATACCTACTATAAAAACAGATTTCTGCTCCCTGCTTGATTTCAAAACAATATCTTAAGATATCCTCACCAAGCTGATACTCAATCTCGTAAAAGTCAAATTCACCGTTCGTACGTGTCTTCCACATAGGATACTCCTGTTCTCCGATGTGAAGCTTCACTTCATCAACATCATTGTGTGCCGTACGAAATCGCAACACTACTTTTTCATTTATCTCAGGCTCTGCCGGACAGACATAATCACCTGTACCGTCACAAAACAGTGCTTCTCTATTCACCTGTTTAGCCTCCTTTAACTCAATTCTTAAAACTATTCTAAAATAGAACCAAAATACCCCCGGCCAACACGGGATTGCCCGCCGGCAGAGGGTATCTTATCCTAAATACATATAATAACTACTATCCTTCAACCTCACTGTCTGCAAACAGTGCTTCGAATTCACTTCTTGTTATCTTTTCCTTCTCAAGAAGCAGTTGTGCACACTTCTCGAGTACCGGATGATACTCCTGAATAAGTGCACGCGCTTTCAAATAACACTCATCAATAATACGTTTCACTTCTTCATCAATCGTTCCGGCCACTTTTTCGCCATACCCTCTTGATGTATGACCGAAATCACGTCCAATGAATACTTCATCGCTGTCATTATCATAATTGATCAGCCCCAGTCTTTCAGACATACCGAACTTCGTGATCATTGATTTTGCAATTGCTGTTGCCTGCTTGATATCCTGGGAAGCTCCCGTTGTGATATCATCAAAAATCTCTTCTTCTGCAACACGTCCGCCAAGGGAAACTGTAATTTCCTGAAGCATATGCCCCTTTGTATTGAACATATCATCCTTCTCCGGAAGCGGCATCGTATATCCGCCGGCTCCGCCTGTCGGAATGATAGATACGCTGTAAACCGGTCCTACATCCGGAAGCAGATGGAACAAGATCGCGTGTCCGGCTTCATGATAAGCTGTAATCCTGCGTTCTTTCTCAGAAACGATACGGCTCTTCTTCTCCGGACCGATTCCGACCTTCACAAATGCATGACGGATATCAGACTGCTGAATGTACACCCGGTTCTCCTTCGCTGCCAGAATTGCAGCCTCGTTGAGAAGATTCTCAAGATCTGCTCCTGAAAATCCTGCCGTTGTCTGGGCAATCTGCTTCAGATCCACATCATCTCCAAGCGGCTTATTTCTCGCATGAACTTTCAGGATCTCTTCTCTGCCACCTACATCCGGACGTCCGACAAGGACATCACGGTCAAATCTTCCCGGTCTTAAGATTGCAGGATCCAGAATATCCTTACGGTTTGTCGCTGCCATTACGATAATGCCTTCATTTACACCAAATCCATCCATCTCTACAAGGAGCTGGTTCAGGGTCTGCTCACGCTCATCATGGCCACCGCCAAGACCGCTTCCGCGGCGTCTTGCGACTGCATCGATCTCATCAATAAATATGATACATGGTGCGTTCTTCTTCGCATCCTGGAACAGATCACGGACACGGGAAGCGCCCACACCAACAAACATCTCAACGAAATCTGAGCCCGAAATGCTGAAAAATGGTACTCCTGCCTCACCGGCTACAGCCTTTGCAAGAAGTGTCTTACCGGTTCCCGGAGGTCCTTCTAAAAGAACACCTTTCGGGATACGTGCTCCAACCTGGATGTATTTCTTCGGATCTTTCAGAAAATCTACGATCTCCTCCAGTTCTTCCTTCTCTTCTCTCAATCCTGCAACATCACGAAATGTAACCTTGATCTCATTCTTCGTACTCATCTTTGCGCGGCTCTTTCCAAAGTTCATCGCCTTAGAATTTCCCCCGCCGTTCTGACGGCTCATCAGGAAAAAGATCAGAAATACTCCTCCAAGTGTGATCAGCATCGGAACTACAACTGTTGTCAACATAGAATCCTTCGGTACATCCGAAAGCCTGTACTCCACCTGATTCTCTGTCAGAAGCTTCTCTACCTGCTCAACATCTGACACATTCACTTTCCTTGTATTACCATCATCTTTCAATGTAACAGAGACGGTTCCTGTCGGAACTGCACTGTTCTGATTGATGTAGACATCAGAAACATTTTTTTCCTGTACTGCAGAGACAAAGGAGGTATATGTCATCTCCTGCTGATGCATCTGAAGCTGGTTCGCCATCCACAGAACCACAACAAGGATCACAACAAAACTGATGATCGTTGCCCCACTCAGACCTCTGCTTTTTCTGTCATTATTCAATTTTTTATTGCTTCCTTTCTATTCTGCGACTTCTACTACTCCGATGTATGGAAGATTTCTATACTTCTGTGCATAATCCAGTCCGTATCCAACTACGAACTCATCCGGAATCTCAAATCCTGTCCAATCTACGTGCACATCTTTCACACGGCGGTCTGGTTTATCAAGCAATGTGCAAAGACGAAGACTTGCCGGCTTTCTCTGACGAAGTACGTCCATCAGATAATACAGTGTATTACCGGAATCAATGATATCTTCCACGATCAATACTTCCTTATTCTCAATAGACTCATCCAGATCCTTCGCAAGTCTTACAACACCACTGGATTTTGTTCCGTCTCCATAGCTTCCAACACACATAAAGTCCATAGATACCGGAACTGTAATTCTCTTTGCAAGTTCGCACATAAAGAATACTCCACCTTTCAGAACACAGATCAGATGGATCTGCTTTCCTTCATACTCTTTACTGATCTTTTCTCCGAGTTCACGGATTCTTGCATCTACTTCTTCCTCTGAAATTAACACTTTAATCTTCTCAGCCATTGTTCTATTCCTCCATAATCTTTATCTTAAGAATCTTTTTCGTCTGGTCTCCCACCTGGTAGTACGAACTCATCCTTCTGCCCGGAATCCATACGATGTGGCTTTCCTCTGCGATCAGAAGCTGTCTATCCCGTTCTTCTTGCGGAATCTTCTCATCAATAAAGTAACTCTTCAGCTTCTTTTTCTTTCCTTCCCCATCAATTGTAAAATAATCTCCGGGTCGTCTGTATCTCACACAGAGACTGCTTTTTATTATATCATAATCAAAGCATTTCGTGTAGCTTTTTTGTGGTATCTCTTTTGCTGAATTCTTCTCATTTTCACCGCTGATTGTACAGCAGATTTTCAAATTTGTTCCCGGGATCTGTGTTTCTCCCGGAATCTGAAGCTGTAGAACAAAATTACTCTCTTCTTTTCTTTTCTCTTCCTGATGTACAGATGTAACTTTTTTATCACCTTTTGTAAGCAGAACTCCCTCATACATTCTTTTGGCTGTAACACTATACGGAAGATCGATCTGCCGTCCTGTCTGCCGTTCAAACAGTTGCAGTACCGCCAGGATATGCCTGCTTTCAATATCTTTCTGTGCCCCTGCCACTTCACTTACTGATCTTTGGATCAGTAATTTCTTTATCACAGGATCAAGGTGTTTCATTTCCTCTGCCTTGAGAAATATTTCTTTCCTGCTTTGAAGTCCGTCTGTCTGTTTTGCACAGATATTCCATGCCTGATCTGTCTGTTTTTCCAGATATTCATAGATTTCTTCTGCCTGTTCACTGAGCTTCACAAAATGTTCTACCGTCCTTGTATTAACCTGTTCTTCTAATGTCGGAATTACATGATGACGAATCCGGTTCCTTGTGTATTCATCTTCCTGATTCGTTTCGTCAACACAATATCTGATATCACAATCTTTCAACCACTGTTCAATCTCTTCCCTGGACAATTCCAGAAGTGGGCGGATCCATTTTCCATACACTGGTCTTATCCCACACAGTCCGCGAAGCCCGGTTCCTCTTGCCATGTTAAGAAGCATTGTTTCTGCATTGTCATTACTATGATGCGCTGTTGCAATCTTTGTCCCGCCCTGTTCTTTACAGAGTTGTTCAAATGCCTGTCTTCGCACATATCTGCCTGCTTCCTCCAATGATTCTTTCCGCTTTTTTGCAATTAATTCCACATTTTCATGAAATGCAAAAAAAGGAACCTGCATTTTATGACAAAGCATTTCCACATATGCCTCATCCTGTGCAGCCTCCTCCCCGCGCAGTTCATGATTCACATGGCAGACAAGCACCTGAAATCCCAGCTTTTCCTGCAATGAACAAAGTGCCATCAGCAGACATACAGAGTCTGCGCCGCCTGATACACCTATGACAATCCTGTCCCCTTTTTCTATCATATGATATTGTCTGATATAGTTTTCAATCTTTTCTAATCTTTTATCCATCATACCTCAACTATACGTTAACGGTTACTTCTATGTCAATGACTACTTTCTGCATTTCCACAAAGCTGCAACCAAAACTGACATATCATCCTCCGGTTCTTTTCCTGTCCAGTTAAGTACCTGCTGTAAAATGTGTCTGGCCAGTTCCTTTGGATTTCGTATTTCCGTTCCTTTTATGATTGTTTCAAGAAGGAAGTCCTGCTCTCCTACCGGAAGTGCATCCAGCACTCCATCTGTCAGCATGATTACATACGTTCCATCCGTCAACTGCCGTTTCACTGAATCTATTTCAAGTGAATTCATCACTCCGATTGGAAGGCTTGTCGATGTCAGATGCTCAATCTGATCCTTTCTTCGGATAAAAGTTGAGGATGCGCCTGCTTTGATCAATTCACATTCCCCTGTATACAGATCAAACACTGTAAGGTCGATCGTAGAGTAATGGATTTCTTCTCTTCCGCAGACCAGTGTTGTATTGATCATCTGGATCGCAGTCTTTTCCGGAAATCCCGCTTCCAGAAGTTCTTCGAGAAGTTCTATCACAAGTGTGCTTTCCCGACAGGCAGCCTGCCCACATCCCATGCCATCTGACAATGCAACTCCCCTTTTACCACCCGGAAGATCCATCATCGTAAAACTGTCCCCTGAAATATTACTGCAGCCTTTTCCGATTCTTGCTATTCCGGACATTGTGTAATAGGATGGTCCTTCTCGGAAGACCACTGTTGTATAATCCGCTCCGATCAACTGCGCCCCTTCTTTTCCCGGAATCAATCTTCTTCCTGTCAGATTACTCAGAATCCCTGCCAGACTTTTTACCGGAATCTTTTCCGCTTTCCAGGTGCGCATCGTCAGATGCAATTCATATTTTCCCTCTCCATTCACAAGAAAATGCATGGAAAGTACACGTATTCCTTTTCTTTTTAATTGAGACAAGATCCGTTTCCCCAACCTTTCATCTGTAAATATGCTGTCTTCCAGATTTTTCGCCACATTTTGCAGCATATCTGCAAATAGATCAAGCTGGGTTGCACACCCTTCCCGGCTTCTTGCGATACGATTGATCCAGATCATATTTTGTCTTGCTTCGTGGAAACTGTCAAGCATCCCCCGATAAAACCGCGGAGCCATAATGCAGCGCTGCATCAGTTTTCTTTTTGTCTCTGCATCCAGTTCATTTCCATACTGATCCACTGCTGCAAGAATCTCGTATCCCATCTGATACATCTGAATATAGTTTTCACCCCAGCACCAACTGTTTTTCTCACATTTTTCACACACTTCTTCTCTTACGCAGGCAAACATTTCATCAATCTCTTCTTCTGAAAATGTCTGCTTTTTTTCTTCTAATTTCAAAAATGTTTTCGCTAACTGTTTTAATGAAACTGCAAACTTATCAATCTGTTCCACATATAGACTACTATGTAATACCTGTCCATTTTCCATTTCCATCCCCCCTCGTTACTCAAACACGCTCCGCGAGTTTCTCAAGTTATCGCGACAGTCGCCAAGTTCTCGTGCAAGCACGGATTTTGGCTCGTTGTTCGCGTAAAAAAGAAAAACTCCAGGAGTACTTTCTCTCCCGGAGTTATCTTTCGTAAAATTCTGTATCCGTCTTTCACTGACTTTGCAGATTCGGTTACTATTCACTTGATTGGTTTAAATACGATTTCATTCGGATCAACAAGATTTAACTTATCTTCTGCGATCTCTTTCATGTAATCATCTGTCTGTACATACTGCTCGTATTCTTTGATCTCTTCTGCTCTTGCCTGCTCACTTTTGATCTGTGTCTTCAGTTCTGCTTCCTGCTGTTTATACGCTGTATTCTTTGCATGAAGCTTTACTGCATTCACTCCCAGCACACCGGAAAGAAGACACAATACTGACAAAATCATAAGAACGCTTCTTTTGTACGGACTCGAACGTCTCTGCTTTGTATGGCTGCGCCGTCCAGTCACTCTTCTTTTCTTTGCCATCTAAAATTCACCCTAAAATAATACACTCTTAACGTTACCGGGAACTCAATCCTGCCTTCACTGACGGAGTCCCCCTATAAACTTCCCAATTATCAATATTCTATCTGTTTTTTCTAATAATTTCAAGGTTTTTCCTTGTTTTTTTGTGTATTTTTTCTCCAGACGAAATCAGTTTCTGAATAACGGCAACGCCAAATACAAGACCTAGTAGAAAATACCATCTAATACTACCATACGTAGTTGCATATATCTGTGAGAAAATATATGCGCTTATGAATATCCAGTAGAACAAATCCTCGATTCCTTTCACCAGATTATTATGTATTATCATTTTCCTTAAGAAAATCAGGATCTCGTACCCAGCCCGGACATTCACACCCGTAAGACAGGCACAGAAGAAGACAAGCAGTTCTTTTTTTATATTTAGCATCTTCTTTCTGCCTCACTTGAACATCTTTGTCCAAAAGCTTTCTTCCTGTTTCTTTGCCTGTGAAATATTAGAATATGAAACACTGTCTATTGTTCCCGACAAATCTACTTCTCCCTTTTCCACACTGAGACGGTTCACATGCAAGTCTGTTCCTTTTACCAACAGCATTCCCTGCTCTGTTTCCAGAAGAATCTCATTCAGATCAAAAGACAACACATCCAGAACACCTGTCACCATACTTGTCTTTCGGTTATTGACCACTAGCTTATGAGCCTTTACAGTCTTTTGCTGTTCCTCCATCCGCTGCATCCCTACACCAAAGCCCTGCTGAGCGCGGTTCCCATCCCTGACCCCAGCCTTGAAAAGCACAAGAAGCTGCTGGTCTATGACCCCTCGATCCACGATTACAGCGTGGATAAGCCGGTCTGGGAAGAGATCGCAAACGGCCACTTCGTGTATGGCAACCAGCGTGAGCTGGAAGGCTACCGCAAGGAGTATGAAAGCCAGCTGTAAGCTGAACCGCTTTCCTGTATTTTAACACAATGACCCCGCCGCGCTGGGAGTTTTCCCGCGCGGCGGGGTTTTGTGCTGTCAGGGAGAAAAAATAGAACCGGACGCTCCAAAAACGTCCGGTTCTGCTTTTTGCGATTGGCTACTGGTTCACGCGATCAGGCCTGCGTGGCCGCGTCGAATGCGGCGGCAAACGCATCGTACTGTTCGGTGGTGTAAGCCTCCTCGCTGGTCTCCCAGTTCACAGCCTTGTAGTTGCAGG
>OIBO01000320.1_pt1 | contig 11245 bp, 9 predicted proteins | sample 1581071 | NCBI WGS metagenome assembly OIBO01 (sample SAMEA3882504, study PRJEB24775) | human gut metagenome | biome: human-associated habitat; feature: intestine environment; material: feces | place: Netherlands | collected 2009/2010 | reverse complement strand
CCGCCTGCAAACCAGATGGAGGTAAGACCTACCGTGATGATCTCCACCACTGCAAATATAATAATCAATGCGATCCAGATAATTGCTGCTTCCATAATGATTCTCCTTTTTTTGTTTTGATACTTGGACAATTGCGAAACTCAATTTTACGTTATGAATATTACGAAAAGTTAACAAGATCAACGAAAACACAATTGTTTTCGCAATCACCTACGATATGAAACTCAATTTTATAATTCGCAGTTGTTAACAGTTCTTGGGAATGGGATAACGTCACGGATATTGGACATACCTGTTAAGTACATGACGCAGCGCTCAAATCCAAGTCCGAATCCTGCATGTCTTGTAGAACCATATTTTCTCAGATCAAGGTAGAATCCATAATCTTCTTCCTTAAGTCCAAGTTCTTTCATTCTTCCAAGAAGCTTGTCATAATCATCCTCTCTCTGGCTTCCTCCGATGATTTCTCCGATTCCCGGTACAAGACAGTCTACAGCTGCTACTGTCTTACCATCTTCGTTCATCTTCATATAGAAAGCTTTGATTTCCTTCGGATAATCTGTAACGAATACAGGACGTTTGTATACCTGCTCTGTCAGATAGCGCTCATGCTCTGTCTGAAGGTCGCATCCCCAGGATACTTTATAATCAAACTTATCATTGTTCTTCTCAAGGATCTCTACTGCCTCTGTGTATGTTACACGTGCAAAGTCAGAGTTCACTACATTATGAAGTCTGTCAAGAAGTCCCTTATCAACGAAAGAGTTGAAGAAGTTCATCTCTTCCGGTGCATTCTCAAGTACGTAGTTGATCACATACTTCAACATAGCCTCAGCCAGTTCCATATCATCTTCAAGATCTGCAAATGCGATCTCCGGCTCGATCATCCAGAACTCTGCCGCATGTCTTGTTGTGTTAGAATTCTCTGCGCGGAATGTCGGTCCAAATGTATAAATATTGCGGAATGCCTGTGCATAAGTCTCACCATTAAGCTGACCGCTTACTGTAAGGCTTGTCTCTTTCCCAAAGAAATCCTGTGTATAATCTACAGTTCCATCCTCATTCTTCGGAACATTGTCCATATCCAGTGTTGTAACACGGAACATCTCTCCTGCACCCTCACAGTCACTTCCTGTGATCAGCGGAGTGTGTACATATACAAATCCTCTGTCCTGGAAGAACTGGTGAATCGCATATGCTGCCAGAGAACGAACTCTGAATACAGCCTGGAATGTGTTTGTTCTCGGACGGAGATGAGAAATTGTTCTAAGATACTCAAAACTGTGACGCTTCTTCTGCAGTGGATAATCTGGCGCAGATGCTCCTTCGATCACAACCTCTTCTGCCTGGATTTCAAATGGCTGCTTAGCCTGTGGTGTCGCTACCAGTGTACCCTTAACAATGATTGCTGCTCCTACATTCAGCTTGGAAACCTCAGCGAAGTTCTCCATCTTATCATGATATACAATCTGTAATGTATCAAAATAAGATCCATCATTCAATACGATAAATCCGAATGTCTTAGAATCTCGAATGCTTCGAATCCAGCCTCCAACTGTTACCTCTTTGTCCAGATATCCCTCTCTGTTCTTAAATAACTCACGAATTGTTGTCAGTTCCATACCATTTACTCCTTCAAATAATTCTTCTATCTTTTTCTATTATCAGAATCTTCAAACAGATGCCTCCCGGCAGTCTTAACAGTTATTATAACACTCCAGGAGCGCAGAGTAAATAAGAAACAACTGATATCACTATGTATTTCATCTATTTTCTCAGTTTTTCCAGTTCTGCCCTCAACCGGATCAGTTCCTTTTCTGCCTCCAGCGATTCTTTCTCCGCTTTCAGTGTTTCCCTTTCCTGCTTTATTGCTTTTACTTTTTCCCTTTCCTCTCCAAGAGCCTCATCCAACTCGTCAATCATTAGTTTTACTGTATTACGATCCAATATTTCCAGTTCTTTTGAAAACATCCCCATCATCCTTTCGCTGTTCCGGCAGATGTTATAGATTTCTTCATAAATGTCCTTTGAAAAACTCTTGAAAACACTATTACTTTTTTTATGTCTCGATAATGAAACTTTTTTCCTAATTCTCTTCTTACTCTTTTATACTGTCTTAATAACATATCAGCCGAACAACATGCACTACGCTCCCCTGGGAAAAGATATCCGATAGTGTTTCTCCTTCTGTTTTTTATTCCCGGCCAGAAGTAGATATAGAATAATTTGATGCACTTGAAATTTCAATGTGTTTTTTGTTCGTAACTCATCTTTTTTGTTGATAAAATGAGGATATCTTTTTTCTACACAAAACAATATTTTTCTAAAATTTTCCAGGTGAATAACTTTATAAACATATTTTGCATAATTACTATTGCTTACGGATGCTTATAAACCGTACAAATAACTGTCCTAAAGCAATAAAAATCCCGAATTTTGTATCTATATATAAACATGCCTTTCCACTCTTGAAATCCAATATTTTCTAGTATAAAATATTCTCGTTAAATTCTTGACGAATAGCAATATAACAACGGCAGTTCTCTTACTGTGTTACCATTCAAAGCAAGAGAGCTGCCGAATTACAAAAGAATAAGGAGTTATATCATGGACAATCATTTTAACACTCCCGCAGAAGTCATTGATCTGAGTATCAAGGCCTGCGAGAACAAAACCCGTCTTCCACTTGGAAAAATGATTCTGCTCGGCATCATGGCCGGTGCGTTTATTGCTTTCGGCGGTGCCACAAGCAGCACAGCAGCACACGCAGTAGAAAATGTTGGCGTAGCAAGAGCTCTTGCCGGATGTATCTTCCCTGTCGGACTGATGCTCATCGTATTTCTCGGCGGCGAACTTTTCACCGGAAACTGTCTGATCATCATGGATGTATTTGACAAGCGTGTCACATGGGGCGGATTATTCCGAGATCTTTTCATCGTATTTTTCAGTAACCTGGTCGGTGCTCTTTGCGTGGATCTACTCATTGTATACAGTGGAAACCTGAACTACTCAGGCGGACTTCTCGGTGCTTATACAATCAAAGTTGCTGTTGGAAAGATCGCAATTTCACCACTGCAGGGAATCACTTCCGGAATCTTATGTAATATCCTGGTATGTCTTGCAGTACTGATGGCTACTTCCGCAAGAGATATTGCCGGTAAGGTATGGGCAATTTTCTTCCCAATCTGTGCCTTCGTAGTCGGCGGATTCGAACACTGCGTTGCCAATATGTTCTATATCCCGGCTGGTATCCTTGCTTCACTTAATCCGGCTTATGTTGCGAAAGCAGAAGAAGCTTACGGAATTACAGCTGAACAGATTGCAACACTGACACCACTTCACAGCCTTGCAAACTTTATTCCGGTTACACTTGGAAATATGCTCGGTGGTATGATCTTTGTCGGACTTCCGCTGTATCTGATTTATAAAAAGAACTGGGAAAATAAATAAGGACTGTTTTAAAGAAAAACTCATGTGAATCTCTTCTAACGAACTCACATGAGTTTTTTCTATCTCTGAGATTGTTGGCGTAGGTGCTCAAAAAAAGAACCTGAAACAAATCAGTTTCAGGTTCTTCAGAGGCGCAGACCGGATTTGAACCGGTGAATCAGGGTGTTGCAGACCCACGCCTTACCGCTTGGCTACTGCGCCGTATTTATTTAACTATTAAAGTATAGCAAAATACATGCAGTACGTCAATGGTGTTTTCTTTGATTTTTAACTTCATTATTCAACTTCTACAGGAATGAATGAAAATGTTGTCACATCAAACAATCCCATATCTGTCAGCTTAATCTCCGGAATTACTGCAAGTGACATAAAGCACAGTGTCATTACCGGCTCCACATCTCCACAGATTCCAAGTTCTTCATATGCTTTCTCGTGAATATCTGTCAGTTTCTGATCTACCCATTCTCCGCTCTGATCACTCATCAGTCCGGCAATCGGCATTGGCATGCTCTCGATCACTTTTCCTTCCTTCACAAGAACAATACCACCTTCCTGCTCGATCAGACTGTTCACGGCAAATTCCATCTCTTCATCATTAACTCCAACAACAATGATGTTATGAGAATCGTGAGCCACTGAAAGTGCTACAGCACCTTCTTTGATTCCGTATCCTTTCAGGAATCCACAAGCTACATTTCCTGTTCCCTGATGACGCTCAACAACAGCTACTTTTACAAGATCAACTCCTGGATTTCTTACGAACTCTCCATTTGCATCCAACTCAATCTCTGCTGTATCTTTCGCTGTTACAACTCCACCCGGAAGAATCTTGATTACATTTACTTTGTTTGATTTCAAATTCATTTTAAATTTCTCTTTGGAGAAATCTTTTACAATCACACTTCCCTTAACAGAAGAGATATCACATTTTTTGATCTCTGGCAGATATTTTCCTTCTTCTGCCACCAGAGCACCTTCTACAAATACACGGTTTACATGGAAATCTTTCAGATCATCCAGAAGAACAACATCCCCACGGTATCCCGGTGCAATTGCTCCTCTGTCTTTCAGGTCAAAGCATTCTGCTGCGTTAAGTGTTGCCATACGAATTGCTGTCACAGGATCAAGACCTTCCTCTACACAGATACGCAGATGATTATCAAGATGTCCTTCGTGAAGGATTGTCTTCGGCTGACGGTCATCAGAACAGAGCAGGCATCTTCTGCTGTTCTCTGCTGTCATTCCCTTGATCAGTGTGCGAAGATTGTGACATGCAGAACCCTGGCGGAGAAGAATGTACATTCCTCTTTCCAGACGGTCATTCATCTCTTCTACTGTAGAACATTCATGATCTGCTGCGATTCTTGCAGCGGCATATGCATTCAGCTCTTTTCCTGTGATTCCAGGTCCATGTCCATCAATAAATTTTCCTTCCTGTTTTGCTACAATGATCTTATCCAGATCACTGTCTGCCGCATTGATCACGCCCGGGAAATTCATGAATTCACCAAGTCCGGCAATTCCTTCTCTTGTGATCGGCTCTTTCATTGCTTCTGCATCGATCACCGCACCTGAATGCTCGAATGGTGTAGCCGGTACACAGGATGGCAGCTCATATTTCACATCAAGCACTGTGTTCTCAGCTGCTTTCATCATATAGTCCAGACCAGCGATTCCACATACATTTACGATCTCATGTGGGTCTGCCATAATTGTTGTTCCTCCATGTGGAACTAACAGGCGTCCAATCTCTTCAGGACTTACATAAGAAGATTCAATATGGATGTGGCTGTCGATAAATCCTGGCGCTGCATATCTTCCTTCTGCATCAATCACTTTCACGCCTTCATACTCACCGATACCTGCAATCTGATTACCTGAAAATGCAATGTCTCCTTCCTGGATCTTTCCTGAAAATACGTTTACAATCTTACAATTTTTGATCACCAGATCTGCCGGAACTCTTCCTGCAGCTGTATCAATAAGTTTCTTTAATTCCACCTTCATTGTTGCTACGTCTTTCACGTCAGAAGTCCTCCTCTTTATTTTTCGTCTGAATCCTCTTTGCTTTTAAATGGAATCACTTCGCATTCATTTAAAGCTTCTTCGTCTTCGTCTGAATCTTCTTCGTCATCTTCTTCCTCAAGAAAGCTTTTGATTTTTGATAAACAAATTTTGATTTTCCTAAACGAATTTTCACCCTTTACATCGGTTTCATCTTTCTCTGCATCCGGCACAAAATTCTCTGATGACTCTTCCTCTGTGTCCTCTGTAATCACAGGCATCGCGATTGTCTCACCCAAAGCTTCGGACTCTTCTGAGCTATCTCTGTTTTCGGTCACTGCCTCTGTTTCAGTCGCCGCATTTATTTCTGTAACTCCTTCTGTCTCAGCCGTTTCATTTATTTCAGATGTTACTTCTGTCTCAGCTTCTTCTGTAGTTGCATCTGTCGCAACTGCTCCTTCTGCTTCTGTAGTCAGATCTGCATCCGTCTCCTCTTCTGTTTCGTCCGCTCCATCAATTCCTTCTAACAGCGCATCAACTGTCTTCTCTTCCTCTGACACTTCTTCTGCCTCTGGCTTCGGTTCGCACGGCATCCCCACTGTAAAGCAGCTTCCGGATCCCAGGATACTTTCTGCATCCACCCATCCATCGTGTACTTCAGCAATCCATTTTACAACAGAAAGTCCCAGTCCAAAATGACCTTCTCCGGCACCTAAAGGATCTCCTCTGAAAAACCGATCCCATACGTGCGGCAGATCCGTCTCCGAAATTCCAATTCCCGCATCTGCAATCTTACAGGTAAATTCACTGCCTTTACTTTCAACAACAACTTTGATCAGTCCAATCTCCCGGCTATAATCAATGGAATTCTCCAGCAGATTTAACAGCATCTTCCGATAACAGTTCTCATCCACTTCTGCGTAAATCTCCGGTTCAATCTCATATTCTATCTGCACCGGTTCATCTGCCTCCTGAAGTCTGCTGATCTGACCTTCTATAATTCCTGTTGTCAGTTCACTGATATTCATGCGTTTTTTATAAGCCGGCTGGCATCCCTGATCTGCCTTTGCAAAAAATGAGACTTCCTGAATAAAATCTGAAAGAATCTGTGCCTTCTTCTGCACCAGTTCAATCTGCCAGCGCTGACGCTGGGACAGTCGCCAGTCGCCAAGGCACCATGCGCTTCGTGTAAGGATCACACTGACCGGCATCCACATCTCCTGTACAACATTTTCTGCAAAATGTCCCTCCTCGCGCACATCCTCAAGTAATTCATTCAATGTCAGCTGCAGTCTCTCCAATTCCGCATCAGATTCTTCCAGTTCCAACTGTCTGGAGAAATCTTTTGTTCTACAGATTTCCGCCGCTGACTCTGCCAGGTCTGCAGTCCGTTTCAGAACCTCTCTTACCAGAAAGTATCCAATTGCAAGAGATGCGATGAAAACGATTGGAAGTACCACCTTCGCCATCGCTTTTGCTGACTGCGCATCTGTTCCACTTATCACTGTAGCAAGAAACAACGCAATGCCTGTTGCCACGAATATGCACCCTGTATATTTTAGTGTTAATTTTATTTTCAAAGATATTTTTTTCATTCGTACTCCTCCAATGGAATCTCTGACATTCCAAATTAGATTATAGCACATTTTAAAACAGTATGTTGTGAAATTCTTCTTAAATAAAAAGTTTTTATTATGCTTTTCCGCCTTGTATTTCTCTCTGATTTGCCCTATCCTAAAAAGTAAATATATCAGCAAAAAAAGAGTTTTAAAACAATTTGAAAGAAGGAAATATCTATGAACAATTCAGTTTCTCAAGAACTATTAAAATTTCTTCAAAAGAGTCCCACAGCATTTCATGCAGTTCAACAGATGAAATCAGAGCTTCTTGCAGTTGATTTTACTGAACTAAAGGAAAATCAGCGTTGGAATATAGAATGCGGCAAACACTATTTTGTTACACGAAATGACTCTTCCCTGATTGCATTTACAATTCCGGAAAATGGTATTGACAAGATGCACATTCTGACAAGTCATAGTGATTCTCCGACCTTTAAGATCAAAGAGAATCCGGAGATCGAAGTGGAAAAACATTATGTGAAATTAAATGTAGAAAAATATGGTGGCATGCTCTGTGCACCCTGGTTTGACCGTCCGCTCTCTGTTGCCGGACGCGTTATAATAAAAGATAAGACAAACAGACAATTCACGAGCAAACTCGTCAATATTGACCGGGATCTTGTTATGATCCCGAATCTCGCGATTCACATGAACCGTGAGATCAATAGCGGTTACAACTACAACGCACAGAAAGATCTTCTCCCACTTTATGGCTGTGGTTCTCCTAAAGGAACTTTTATGGAACAGATTGCTGAAGCTGCCGGGGTAGAAAAAGATGAAATCCTTGGACATGATCTATTCCTTTATAACCGACAGGAAGGTTCCATCTGGGGGGCTTCTGAAGAATTCATTTCCAGCGGCAGACTTGATGACCTGCAGTGTGCCTTCGCATCACTTCAAGGTTTTCTTTCCGGTGAGAAAAAAGAATGTATGGCTGTACACTGTGTTCTGGATAATGAAGAAGTTGGAAGCGGTACGAAACAGGGCGCCGCATCCACGTTCCTTTTTGACACACTGATCCGTGTTCACGAAGCACTTGGATATGATGGAGAAGATTATCGTGTCCATCTTGCAGACAGCTTTATGATCTCTGCGGATAATGCTCATGCGGTTCATCCAAACTATACAGAGAAAGCAGATCCGACAAACCGTCCTTACCTGAACGAAGGAATCGTGTTGAAATTCAATGCAAACCAGAAGTACTGTACGGACGCCGTATCTGCTGCCATGTTCCGCGACCTATGTAAGCGGGCAGATGTTCCGGTTCAGACATTTACAAACCGTTCTGATATGGCCGGTGGCTCTACCCTTGGAAATATTTCCAACACTCAGGTTGCGCTCAATACCGTTGACATCGGACTTCCGCAGTTGGCAATGCATTCCCCTTATGAGACTGCAGGTGTGAAAGATACTGAGTATCTGGTACGAGCTGCAAAAGAATTCTTCTGCTAGTAAAAGAAGGAGCAGGGATTTCATTATGACGAAATCCCTGCTCTTTATTTTTTACAAATGCCTTCTCAGCGCCTCTACATAATAAGATGCATAACGACTGAAAATAATATTTTTCTTTTTAATAATACCGATCCTCATCGTTTTATCAACATCTAATGGCTTCGCTATAATACTGCTTCCATTTAATTTCTGGTCGATCACACCACTGCTTACTGTGAATCCGTTTAATCCGATCACCAGGTTAAATAAGGTCGCCCTGTCTCTCACCTGTATACTCTTCGGGAAATCAAGCATGCTTATAAATTCCTCTGAAAAATAAAACGAATTATTATTTCCCTGTTCATAAACAAGATACGGATATGATCGTAAATCTTCCATGGAAATCATTTCTTTTTCTGCCAGTGGATGATCTTTACAGATAAATACATGCGGTTCTGCAACAAACATTTCCTCAAATTTCAACTGATTATTCTTTATCAGCTTCAAAATCACATCTTCATTGTGTTCCGAAAGATAAAGAACCCCAATCTCACTTTTTCCGCTTGCCACATCTTCAATGATCTCGCCCGTCTGTGTCTCTCTTATAATAAAACTATACTGGTCTGCATCATATTCTTTGATCAGATCAACAAAAGCATTTACCGCAAATGAATAATGCTGACAAGACACAGAAAACTTCGGTGTTCTTCTCTCTCCATTTCCAAAATGTTCTTTCATATTGTCAGCCTGCTCTAAGAGCATCCTTGCAAAAGACAATAGCTCTTCGCCTTCTCTTGTAACAGTAACGCCTTTGTTAGACCTTGTAAATGCAGTCACTCCCATCTCTTTTTCAAGATTATGAATTGCTGCACTAAGCGACGGCTGTGAAATAAAAAGCTTTTCTGCAGCCTCCGTAATATTCCCACAATCCGCAACCGTAACTAAATAGGTTAATTGCTGTAATGTCATGTTCGCTCACTCCTTATTGAAACTGATGTCCGGTCTTATCATAAAAGTATTCCCCATAACCATGTTGAGACAAATGGCTGTAAAAAAAACATAATAACACCTACTGAACCACAGATCAAATAAAAATCATTAATTTTTGAATCTGATAAAGTTCGCTTTGTAAAGTTTTTTGTTACAAAACGTACAATAAAGTAACCGATCAAAGTACCGATGCTATTTGTAATGATATCATCTATATCAGTTGCTCTGCCAGTAAAAAGTTGAGAAATCTCAACAAAAGACGTTGCAACAATTCCGGCCAGGGCAACACTTTTTATACTTCTGAACTCTTTCCATAACATTGGTAAAAAGAAACCAAACGGAACGAACAAGAGTACGTTCAAACACGCATTAACAAAATCTGACAACATATAAATAAATGGAATCAGATTCACTGTAAACTCCGTTTGCAACATCGTGATATTCGGAAATCCCACTAATGCTAATACTACTGCCAGATAAAATCCAAAGATCATATAAACCATCGTTCGTTTCCAGCTCTGAAAGAAAAACTTCTCATATATACCCCAAAGCGGAATTATAAAAACTGCTGCTGCAACAAGTTCAATTAAGGCGTTGTATATTCTGCTCATTTTTTCCTCCATGAATTGTATTTTACACAACTCATAGTCTATCATATCCGGCCTGGTTACAGTAGATTTAGACTTCTTAATTAAGTTTAATTTTTCATTAAGATAAAAAAACTTTCCACACAAGAATTAGGAATAGAAAAACCCTCGGATGGCACTCCGAGGGTTTTTCGTTGCTGTTCACTATGGAATAGCATTATCTTTTTGCCTACTGGCATTATAGCATATGCAATTTAACAATACAATATGCAATTTTAATAGAAAGTGGGTATGTCCTTGCTTTTCCCGGCTTTTCATGCTATACTATCACCCGTTACAAAACCCTAAAAAACCAAGGTCTTACAAGGGTTTCGCCGATTTCCGGCGTAAGGTCATATACTTACTGTATATGCCTTCCGCGGCATTCGTCAAATGTCCATGCAATCATGGCCGCCTGACTCATTGCTGCGCGAAAATGAATCGAGTGTTCGTGACCTTCCACTCGTAAAACAAAACTAAAGGAGAACTGAATAATGAAAAACTCAAGTAACAAAGTGCTTTACCTGGCACAGGCAGCCATGATCGCTGCCATCTATGTCGTACTGACTGTTGTCGGTGCATCACTGGCTTTTGGAGAGGTGCAGATCCGTTTTGCGGAAGCACTGACGATCCTCCCGGTATTTACTCCGGCTGCAATCCCTGGATTGTTTGTAGGATGCCTCATCGGAAACACACTTGGAGGTGCGATCCTGCCTGACATTATCTTCGGCAGCCTTGCAACACTGATCGGTGCCATCTTTACATGGTCTTTAAGAAACAAGAGCAAATTCCTTGCCCCTGTTCCTCCGGTTGTTGCCAACATCATCGTGGTTCCATTTGTATTAAAATACGCTTATATGGTTCCACTTCCGATTCCTTTCATGATGCTGACAGTTGGTGTCGGAGAAGTGATTTCCGCCGGTGTGCTTGGTCTGATTCTTTACGGAGCACTTAACAAATATCGAGGAATTATCTTTAAAAAAGCTTTATAGATTTTTCTTATGTAACCTAAAAACGACAGGATCTTCATTTGAACTATTGAAGAACCTGTCGTTTTTATTTCATTTTCTAGTAACTGTTCAGAGCCAACCTCCAAAATGCTACGCATTTCGTCGGTGTGGCGTA
>OIBO01000317.1_pt1 | contig 11293 bp, 10 predicted proteins | sample 1581071 | NCBI WGS metagenome assembly OIBO01 (sample SAMEA3882504, study PRJEB24775) | human gut metagenome | biome: human-associated habitat; feature: intestine environment; material: feces | place: Netherlands | collected 2009/2010 | reverse complement strand
AGTGTCTCAAAGCGAAGTTTCTTTTCTGTACTCATAATCTATGTCCTTTCTTTAAATTGTTTATTATTTCTGATTGACGATGCAAAGGTACGGCGAAAAAACGAGTTGTGAAATCGCATAATAGTGGCATTCTTACTACCACGTTTGTGGTATATGACTGTTTTTACCCTCTTTTTCTCCCTTTATACCTTATTATATATAGGGAATGGGGAGATTTGCTTTCTGTCTTTTTTATGTATAAATGACGAAGTTGACAGTAAAAAGTAAGCGAAAGATAGTGATTGAGAGATAAAACGTAAGGAAAGGGGAGTTATCGTAAACGTTTTCGTAATTAATTGCGAAAAAATGATATGCAAAAAGAAAACGTTTTGATTTTTTTACTAATTTTGCCCCTGTGAAAGAAGATATACGTTTAAAACGTTCATCTGGGAAAAGGTAATTCGCAAGAACAAAAAATATACTCAAAATAATCCACTAAAACTGTAAGTAAAATGAAAAGTTTAATTCTATCTCGATTAAGGATGCTGATCGGTATCATCATCCTCACCACAGGACAGGCTTGGGCTCAAAAGGCAGGGGCGACAACAACGCAGAAGGTTTTTACCTCGATTAAGGAATTGCGCGATGCAGCTCAGTCAAATAATCAGAAACATCAAGATGTGGTCATACAGTTTGATGCAAAAAATCCTGCTATCGTAGTGGCTGTGATGAAACATGCAGACCCAGACATCAAAAATGAAAAATTCATCAACTCATTTTTTATTGTCGATAATAGTAAATATGGCTTATGGGTTTCACCTTATAATATAGATAAGGGATTCTCGTTGCCTTCTGATTTGGCTGTTGGTAGCAAAATCACAGGTTCGATCATAGGTGATTATAATGAGGGTGAGAGCGGAATGGTGTATTTCGGTGCCATACATGAAACGAAGGATATCGATGGGACTACTTACAAGACTTCTCTTACTGTAGACCATTCAGGCGAGGCAAGTGCAGATGGAACAAAGCCGGCAGTTTATCCTTTTACTGAAGTCAAAGATGTGTATACAATTGCAAATAATAATCCTGACGATGGAAATACGGCAACAGCTTCGTATGGTAAGTATTTGAATACGATTATCAGAGTACCAGGAACCATCAAGAAGGCAAGTGATAATGAAAATAATACGGAGTTTTATTTGGTACAGGATGAAAATACTGGTACAAGTGAAGCTGATATGAATAATCGTATTTATTTCAATAGTTCGCAGTTGGATGGCATCAATCTTGATGACTATGTAGGAACCAGCGGAACCTTCGAGGGCATATTGGTGAAGCGCAATAAAAGCGAGTCTAAACTCATTGTACTGAAAGGCGATTTCTTTAAGGTAAACAAAATTTATCTTGATGAGAATGATGCTGAGGGTCGTGTAGAATACTTGGTGCAACAGGGCGCTCTTCAAGATAAGGTGGATGTGTATGTGCATCGCACAAATTTGGTCAACAATGCTGGTGCATGGAATACGATCTGTCTGCCTTTCGACCTGACTAAAGAAGATTTTAAGACAGCTTTCGGCTGTGAACTTACTGCTCTTGCCAAACCTACGACAACAAGCGAAGAGACTGATCATCAGTGGGTTGGACAGGTGAGCGATAAAGGTGTACTTGCCTTTACCAAACTGCCAGATACTGAGCTTGCTATTAAGGCTGGTGTGCCTTATCTGATGCAGGCATCAGGCACACAGACAGCTTGTTTAACGACCATTCAAGGTTCGGAGAACATGGAGCCAGAAACTCTTATGAGTAAAGAGTCAACTTATTATGCCCATATTGGAGAAAAACTCATTTCCGTGGTGCCTCCTTATGAGGTTAAGGCTTCGTATAGTGACAATATCGTGAATGGCGATTTCTATTATCGTGGACTGTATGGTCGCAAGAAGTATACAGATGGTACGGATGGTAAACTTACAACGACTCTTATTTCCGATAACGGCAGCCAGAAGTATCAGTACATCAGCACAGCTGCTGGCAATTATCTGAAATATCTGCCATCTGGTTCCACTCTTCAGTTCAACGGAATGCGTGCTTATTTCTATTTCCCCAACTGGAATGCGGCGAACAATAACGCAGCACAGGCTGCAAGCAAGAACAATAACACCAACGCCAAGATTCATGTGGCAGTGATGGCAGCTTCGACAACAGGCATCAGCAACATTTCGGCAGAGGAAGCATCTAAGCAAGCCGAGGTTTACAACCTGAGCGGACAGCGTGTGGATGCTTCTTACAAGGGCATCGTGGTGCGCAACGGCAGAAAATATCTCCGTAAGTAAGAGTGTGCCGAGAATGCACATGAAGGGAAAATGATGTAAAAATAATAGTAAAAGGAGAAAAGAAAATGAAAAAGATATACGACAAGCCAACTATGATATTGGTGAAGATGGAAACAGAACATTTCATAGCCGCATCGCCTGGAAAAGTAGACCAGAACCAAATCGTCAACGGAGGAACTGGCACTAATGTGGGTGGAACTTCATCAGAAGGAGGAGGTGAAGACAACGGTAATGGCAGTGTTGCCGATATGGCAAAACCCTACAACCCCTGGACAGCATGGGATGAATAGAAGAGGGAATAACCCCTAAAACGAAGCCGGCTTCTATGGCAATCGCAAGTACATTAAATCAACAACGAAAGTACTTGTGTTGCCACATGAAGCCGGCTTCTTCTGCGTGTTTTCTTAGACAGAAGAACAACTTCTTAAACTTCCCCATTTGCGAAAGTTGAATATCTTATATTCTTTTGAAGAAACCTTCATATTCTTCATCTAATATTTTCCAAATGCCATTTTTGCGACCACCCTCCCTAACTATCAATTTAAGGTCCGAAGCCGTTGCCAGCAACTTATTGACTGTAGCATCAACCATAAAAGGGGCTATTTGCGAGCTCAAGCACAGGCAAGCCAATCTGGTAATGTCATACAGTTGTCTTTATATTATGGTATAGGGCGTTATGTGTCTATCAATTTATCCCAATTCGGGATAAAATAGCGATTAGTTGCATGTGAAGACAGATACGCGAGTTCTCTTCCCATGCCATCAGACATGGGCTGTATATAAAGAATCGAAAGAGATTATTCTGTCTTTAGAACAATGAAAGTTGCTTCGTGTCTTCGATGCAGTATCCTTGCAATGCCTTTGGCTTGTTGTCAAAGAAACAATATGCTCCCAATGCTGAGATGAGGTTCATGACAAAGTTGTTCACAGACCTATGACGCGAATGTACAATCTGTGCCGTATTCTTCAGCATGTCGTTAATTGTTTCGATAATGTATCTCTTGCGCAGCATCATTCTGTCATAGAACGGCATCAGCTTGTTTTTCATGTTTACGCGCAACCCTGTCACCAGCTGTATTCCATCCTCAAAGAGGAGGTCAAATAGCTTCTGTGAAAAATAGCCTTTGTCAGCGAACAGCTTGCCGTACAACCGTTTAGCAAGAACCTTGAACACATTCGGGTCCTTGTCGCTGACATTTGCACCAGTAAGTACAAACGCTATTATCTCGCCTCTGTCATTGCACGCAAGGTGGAGCTTAAAGCCATGGCACCAGCCCATTGTTCTCTTTCCGTCAGTGGCAATTCCCTTGAACACCTTGTTGGCGTATCGCCTGAGATTATGGCACATAGGAATCATCGTGGAATCAACGAATGTTATGCCTGAACACTTTCCGAACGCACCCAGATTAAGGAAAAACATTAGCTGGAAGAACACGCGGCTTTCCAACTCCACAAAGCGGTTATACGACACTGCTTTCGGGAAATATGACTTCATCGTACCCTTGATGAAGAATAGGTAGTAGTGCTTGAAATTGCGGAATGTACCAAAATGAAAATACAACAGAATGGTCATGATTTCACTGTCGGACAACGACGCTTGACGACGTCTACGCTTGGTTCCGCTATTGTCTTCAAGTAGGTTTCCTGCATTTTCTGCATCAAAATGTTTGCAAAACTCGTCTATAATACAAAATAATTCTGTAACTTTGTAATCGGTAGTCATATCAAATATATTTGTAACTTATTGTAAATCACCTATAAATGTACAAAATATTTGTGAGACTACCAACTTTTTTAAACTATTTCTTATTCCGAACTGGGGTAAACCATATATCAAGTGTGTGGGCGGAAAAAGCCAACTTATAGCACAACTCGATGCGCAGCTTCCAGCTGACTTTTGTAATTGGGAAAATGCAACGTAATCCGAATTTTAAATGTAACGAATCCGATACAATAATAAACGTGGCAGGTAGCAACAATTTAGTCATTCTGTCAAGACTTGGATTCAACGAGCTGAAGCAATAGACATCATGGAGAGCTGGTCTGCAATACAGCAAATGCTAATGCTTGAAGACAAAAGAGGCACAGGAAACTTTTGAAATGGAAATTATGAAACAAAAGAAATATACTCAGACGCAGCAGGTTATCGATGTCTTACACAAATGTGACGGTTATGCAACCCTTGGCAATCTGTATCATCTTGTCGATACAAGTTCGTGAGGCAAAAAAAGTAAAGAAAAACCAAATTTTTTATTTGAACGTTACACAATTTCGCCCACCTGCAAACTATCTTTGCAGCTAAAATGTAGGAAGATGGTAAATACACATTTAATGAAAAGGGTATTATGCAGACCCTATGAGGAGATCACCGATATAGACGATGCTTTGGCGAAATACAAGAGCCATGCTTCGAATGTTATGGATGAAAAAGACGATTTGTCATGTTCGTATTTTGCGAAAAGTAATCAAACCAATCGCCTTGGGCATTCGATAAGGCAGCATTGCATGAAGCCTGAATGTAGTATGGCCGATAAAGAGAAGGTGTACAAGACTATGGAGGAACTTATTAAACTTGGTTTTGACAGAGCATCATATATATTATTAGATATAGCTATCCAAGAGAGCCTTCCCAATGCAGTCTGCGGAAAGTTCAAAGGAAAGAGTTTTCAAGAGATGATGAATTATGGGTGGTTCAAGAATCTTATAGATACGGATTATTCTGGCGATATTCCCCCTGCCCCTAACACACCTAACTACAAGCAGGAATCATATAATTTTGATAAACAATGGTGTGCCAGTACCACACTCTATCACTACCTTAGCACATACCATAGCCCTTTGCTTGATGAAATTTCACACTATCGTATTTTCTTCAAAAAAGATTTACGCATAGCCGCTCTCCGTGCTTCTCAATATATGAGTAGTGGAAAGCATAAAGAGGCATTTAAAATTCTATCCTTATTTCATATAGATATGACGCAAACAACTGTAAGTTATGATGAGCGAGAAGCAGCCAAGATGCTCGCAGAGTTATATGAGTATGGGATGGGCACAGCTCCTAATCTGGCACAGGCACTTAGTTGGTATAACTATTGTTACGATCGGTTTTCTATGGAGGCAGGCTATAAGGCTGGAAGAGTCTGTGAGAAGATCGGAGACTATGACAAGGCCATGGAGTGGTATCGTAAGGTACTTGATTGGAAAGTGCTTAGACCTACTTCATGGGAAAGAAACTATAGAGAGGAAGTCTACTCTTTGCTTCCCTATCGCTTGGAAAATTCCTTTCGCAACTTGAAAAAAAGCATGAATCCCGAAGGGCACGACAGAATATCTATTACTGTAAAATGTAGTGGACAGTTTTCGTTACGATTAAAAGTGCTGATGAATGCTTCCGTTACTATCACATGGGATAACGGGGAAAATGCTAACAGTGAAGTCATCAAATGGAAAGTGAATGGTTGGAACCGACTGGAGCATCAATACAGTAAGCCCGGCAAACATGTTATAGAGATATGTTCAGACGAAGAGAATGTTATCACGGGAATTGAGATAGAGATTGCTTTCTCCGTTACAAAAATGAATCTCGAAGCATGTAGAGGATTAGAATATCTACACTGTACGAACCAAAGGGCAAGCATTAATCCCAAAGGGCTTTGCGGTCTGAGATACTTGAATATCAGGAATACGAAAACGAAAAGATTGAATATTCGTGGTATGCACCAACTTGTAGCATTGGATATATCCGAGATTCCTTCCTTGCGATTGATTGCGGAAAAATATCTCCCGTTGCGCTATTTTGCCATGGACGGCCAGTCTGACTTACCAAAGAAAACGCAGCTTGAAGAAAACATCAAGTTGAATATGGGTAAAATTGTTCCAACTATTGATATAAAGAGAATGGAAACCGTACATCCTACTGTGTTCTATTATCTGCGAAGCAGCAAGTGGGTGGCGATTAGGAATGTCATTTTAAAAGAAAAAAAGAATGGTGTTTTCGATAAGGAGTATCTTAGAAAGCTTTATAAGATGTATAAAATCTTATGTGCAAAGACTCCTAAACATTGTCCGTACCCTAATGGCTATCTTGAATCTTCGGAAAATTACCTCTATATATGCCGTTGGAAGCGTGAGAAGGACGGAAGACTTATCGAATATGAAGATGATGAAGAAGATGCTTATTTTTGGAATTATTCGTGGAGTATAACGCTGGGTACCCCGTTGAAAGATGCAGCCAACCGTCTGCCATTCATGATGTATCCCCCTCGTACCAATGCCTATTTTGCAGCGATGAGCTTGCTAGCGATGACAGCGAATAAAGACGAAATGGAGAATTATGGATTGAGTGATGACCCTTTAAGCATTTACTGAGGAAATAGTCAAGCAAAATAACGGTTGGTAACAAATAATTACCTACCTTTGTAGTGTTAAACTTAAAATAACAGATTATGGTACTAAATGAACAATTGAGCAACATGTATCAACCAGACTTTAATGAGTTGATTGCACATTTGAAGAGTGACGGACTTGTAGACAAGGTGCAGCCTCCATTCCTATTAGGACTTAATCGAGAAAAAGAAGGTAAAGTATCAATAGGAGATGAAACATGGTACACACAAGCTGATCTAAAAGTTATGATTTTCGGAAAGGAAGTACACGAATGGGGATGGCCAAAACTTGAAAACGGAACACAACTCGGTTCGGATGATTTGGTAGAAGCTTACGAGGTGTTCTATTCTGAAAACTATCGTGATACATTTTTCCTAACTGATGGTAATAGCAAACTATCGAAAAGTCCATTCTTCCGCACAGGATTCAATGGTTTGATGGATGGGATAAATGAACGTTTAAAGAAAGTATATCCAGGAAAGAGAGCCGCTTTCCTGTGGAATGAAATATCAAAACTGTCAACAATGGAGGGAAGAAGCCGTAAGGTGGATGATCCGATGATTCATCAATGCGAGTTAGACTATTTCCATGTCATTCCACAGGAGATAGAATTGCTCAAGCCTGATGTTGTTATTTTCCTTACAGGGTTTGGCGAGCCGTATGATAGGTATATCAACGAGAACTTTCATATTCAATCCACTTCATCTGTGGGTAATATCTCAATGGATGACGTGGTTAAACTGGAATTAGAAGAAGTTCCATTAGCGTATAAGACCCACCACCCCGGCACAACCACCGTTGCGGGGCATGGTCTTAATGATGCGGAAAGATGGAATCATTACAATGCCATTCTTGACGATATTGATGCAAACTTCGATAAGATACAAGGACTACAATAATTTTTTTTCATGGCAGCAAATCTCATCGCAAGATATATTTGGGAAGTCAATGCTCTCGCAAAGGCGAGGCATGGACTTTCTTTGGAAGAACTCAACGAGCAGTGGCGGGACAGTTATCTCTATGATGACAAAGACATTGTCCGCAAGACATGGTGGGAACACCGAAACCAAATCGGCGTGCAGTTTGGCATTGATATAGAGTTTGACAAGCAGAACAAACGATATTTCATTAAGTCGCGAAATGAAATAAACCGCCCTGCAATACAGGAGTGGCTGCTCGATAGTTTTGCTGTTGGTAATATGCTCTTGCAAGGCAAGGACCTGCGCGGTCGTATTCTCTGTGAACATATTCCCTCTGGATATGAATATCTGACGGAGATTATCCAAGCCATGCGCGAAGGAAAATGCCTCACCATTACCTATCTGGGCTTTTGGGAAGAGGAAGCGCAGGTTATTAGCCTTGAACCTTATTTCATTAAAGTATTCAAGCAACGCTGGTATCTTACAGCCCGATCGTCTGCCCATGAGGAACTACGAACATATGCTCTCGACCGCATACAGGAATTACATATTTCTAACCAAAAGTTCAAAATGCCCAAGGACTTTGATGCCGAGGAAATGTATGAGGCAGCATATGGTATTGTGATAGGAAAAGAGGAAAAGGTGGAACGCATAGAAATTAATGTCTACAACAATCAGGCAAAATATTTCCGTTCGCTTCCTTTGCATTCTTCACAAAGAGAGATTGAGACTTCAGACTGTTGCTCTGTTTTTGAGTATTATCTTAAACCAACTTACGACTTTATTCAGGAGCTGTTGTCGCATGGACCCGATGTAGAAGTTATCCACCCCAATAGCCTCCGCCAACTTATGAAGCAACGCATAGAAGAAATGACTGAACTTTACAAATAAAAATATGGAAAAATCACCCGAATACTTTGGCTTTACTCCTATAGAGAGTTTCTTTGCCTATCATTGTTTTGGTGACAAGGCCACCGAAATTTTAAGTAGCATTGACCAGCCTTATAAAGACATAACCCATTGGAGCATGGATGACCTGCGCTCTATGCGCTCTAAACATTGCGCTGCAATTTTCGTCTTTACCGATGATGCGGAAGTATATGCCTCTGAGATTGATGCCTTTATCAAGCAATATGAAGATGTGGATACAAACTTCTTTATTCTTGACTTGCATGCCAGCAGTCAGTATAAGATTTTTAAAGAAAAATGGAAGTTTTATAATATTCTTGCCACACGTTATTGTACCTTACAAGATAACATATTGCATTATCTGCTGTTCTTCAAGCATTTCATAGAGACAATGGGTCGCATCAGCATGGACTTCCACGATTTTAGAAACTTCATGCGTACTGCAACATTTATTGCAGCCGGAAAAGCGGGGGCGATGAAGAAAGCTGTTGATGCCATACCTCATAAGAATATACGTGCCTTGATGCTTGGTCTGGAGTTGCAGGACTACGAAGCGGACAATGCAAATGTAAAAGAAGATATGGACGCATTAGCTTCCTTCTTTGACCAACTTCCAGACTCTGTATTAGTTTATTGGCAGATAAGCAGTAACATCGGTAATCCTCATGTGGAGTATATTGCGGGGTTCGATACTGAGCCTGTATGTGGTGCCACTCATTCTTAAGACCGTAGAAATGACAATCCTCCAAATCTCTGATACCCACAATCGACATCAGTTGCTGACAGATTTGCCCGCAGCTGATGTCTTAGTGCATTGCGGAGACTTGACGGATATGGGTACGGAGCAGGAAGTGTTAGATTTCTTAAACTGGTTTATCGAATCTCCTTATCCCTATAAACTTTTTGTCACAGGCAACCACGACCTTTGCTTATGGGATGCCGAAGATATCGAAGATTTGCCCCAAAACATTTATTTTCTGCAAGACAGAGGTTGTGAGATTGGCAATGTAAAATTCTTCGGCTTAGGTTATAACCATCAAGAAAGTCTTATCCCCACAGATGTAGATATACTTATTACGCATGAACCTCCCATGATGATATTGGATAAATCGAGTGGCAGGCACTGGGGTAACTTACCTTTGCGAAACCGAGTGATGGAGATAAGGCCACAATACCATCTCTTCGGACATGCCCATGAGTCGTATGGTATAGTACAATCGGGAACGACCATTTTTTCTAATGGCTCTGTTATGGATAATCTGTATCAGCTATGCCATGCGCCACGACTGATAGAGTTATAATCTGCTGTGCCAAATGGCAAAGTTTATCCCAATGTGATTTCTGTTTGCGATTCAAAATCACGACAATAGATAAAATCGGTCAGTGGCTTTTTTAATTTTCATTGTATTTTTTATCTATTAAACATTAGTAGCGTAACCTCCGTTTCATGCACATCGTCTTCCGCCTGTCCATAGATAACACTACACGGCAACAATTCTTCTATATGCTTCTTTAAGTTGTCTATTTCCAAAGAACTAGCAACTTGTCCTTGCTTGAAAACAACGAAAAAAATGGCTTCCTTGAATTTCCCCACAGGTGGCAATACGCAATAATCAGCCATAGAGGTATAGATATAATCCAAAGCATGCTCTATAATAGGTGAACGAAACCTAATCATTTCTCCATTTTCGATATGAAGCAGGTAATCGCAACTTCCTTTTGTGAATGAGCTGCCCGCCATAGTGAATTTATCGATGACAGCTTGCCGATTTCCCATCCTTTTAAGAAACTCCTTACGCTTTGCTTGCCTATATTTCCGTTTCCGCTTGCTACGGTTCATCCTATCATCCCCTTTAAAAAACTTATTAAACATTTTATTAGATGCTCCTGTAGGCAGAATTGTAAAACGCATTAGTCTGTATTTCTTCAATTTGGGTAGAAATAACTTTGGTGTTTGCCGTTTATATATACTGTTTTCAAGACGTACCAAGGCAACCTCGTATTTGTTGGAGGACTTGTGTGGGTTTAGGGCACGATGGATGCTACTTTCCTCTTGATAACCAGACCAGTTGTCATACGTTAATTGCCAAAGACATAAGGCGGCAAGAGCAGCAAGCGAAATAGTCTTATCTTTTGGCAAGACGAGTTCTAAGGATAAATTATATTCCCAACTATCCTCCAAATCGAAGGAAAGATTGATGTTTACTTTGTCTGAATCATCATAGCAAATAACCTCCACCTCCTTGTGTACCGCAACTCCATTTTGCAGCATCTTGTCAATGTAGCTGTCTAATTGTCCACTTGGTTTTAGAAGTCTCAATCTGTCGTATGCTTCCCAGAATCGGTATAGATGTTTGACAAGGTCATTGCCGAAGACATCGTAAGTTTTTACATACGATTTTAATTGTGGACAAAGTTCCTCAAAAGTAACTTGATTGAATAGTTCTTTTATAATCATATTTTTGTTTTTCGTGCAAAATTAGTCCCCGAATGGGCGAAAAAACGTTACAGCAACATATAGATTATAAATTTCATTGTATTTATGTTCTTTATAAATAGGATAAGTTACCTCCTATTTAATTTTACATATGTAGAATGTAGCTACTTGGTAGCTAATAATTTAATTACTAAAGGTACGGCTTTTATTCGAGAAAGAGGTATTTTCGTAACTACTCAGCACCCCTATTGAACACTCAGCACCACAATTGAAAACATTGAATAGAAAAGCCTCGAAATATGAAAGCGGCTTCGATAGTCAATGAAGCCTAT
>OIBO01000313.1_pt1 | contig 11342 bp, 9 predicted proteins | sample 1581071 | NCBI WGS metagenome assembly OIBO01 (sample SAMEA3882504, study PRJEB24775) | human gut metagenome | biome: human-associated habitat; feature: intestine environment; material: feces | place: Netherlands | collected 2009/2010 | reverse complement strand
ACTTTCACATACCAGGGATGCTTTGAACAATACACAACCTCCCATACCCCAACTTTCCATTCGGCCACCTCTCATACCCGGGAATCTGTCTCGCCCCTCTCCGCAAATATGCTTTCACTTTCTCTCCATACAGATACGGATCATTCCCTTTCACAATCCCCCACTCCATCAAAAGTGCCGCGCTTCCTGTAACAAATGGCGTTGCAAATGAAGTTCCTGTGAACTCTGCATATCCTCCACCTGCTACCGGAGCCATTACCCTCACACCCGGAGCAGCCAGATCAGGTTTGATTGCACTTTCCCCCTCGTATATCTGTGTCGGTCCTCGTCCGGAGAAGTCTGCATAAGAAAAGGTCAATGCATTATACGCTGCCACAGTAATAACAAGAGATGCAGTAGAAGGTATCGTAAGTGTTGTGGAACTGTCTGGCTTTAAAAATGCAGTGCCGATATTAAGTGCATTCTGTACCGGAAGCCACATTTGCCACAACTTATCCACAACCCGGTCTGGCATCATCTGTATTTTCCACACTCCGGCTGTGACAAATTCATTTCGTGGTAGAAAACTAATATAAATTTCCTGACGAATACTATATGGTTTTGGCTCTCCATAGTAAACCAGGAGTTCTGTTTCACCAATCTGTATTCTTTGTGTTCCTTCTTTTTCTTCCAGTCTGCCAGAATGATTTCCGGATGGATCGACAATTGTAATTGCGACTTCATCGACATAGGATTTCCAAATTTGCAGACTGAATGACTTCTCCCTCTGCTGTACTGCAAGTTGAACTTCTGTCATCATTCCTTTTCTATATTCACCTGCCGCATGTCCCGCAGTCGTTCCTTCATTTCCACTTCCTACACAAATCACATTCTTCCAACGTTCAGATACTGTATTCAAATATCTTTCCAAAAGACTTGTTCCATCATGGGAACCATATGTATTCCCAAAACTGATATTGATTGCCACCGGCTTTTTTAACTCTTCCGCTTTTCTTACGATATAATCCACACCTCGCATCAGCTGGGTAGTTCTTGGGAATCCTGTTTTCCCTGCTCCCCCCATCTTTACAATCAGCAGTCCTGCTTCGGGTGCAGCTCCCCGATATTTTCCATTCTTACTACCCCTTCCATTTCCAGCCGCAATCCCGGCTACTGCTGTTCCATGTCCACTGGTATCACGACTTGGTACTATGCGATACCTTTCTTCCCTGACTTCCATGCGTAGTGCTTCATTTATCTGTTCTGAAGTGAACTCTGTTCCGATATGATATCCTTGCGGCGGTTTACCGTTTTGTAACGTCTGATCCATAAAGCAAGAATTCTTGTCGTTCCATCTGCATTTCTAAAATCGGGATTTTCATAATCAATCCCACTGTCTACAATTCCGATCAATACGTCCTTTCCCAGCAGTGGAAATGACTGTTTTTTCTGCTGATTATCCTCTAAACCCTCTTGCCCAATCGAAGAAAAAAAAGGCGCAGCCTGTACTTCATCAATACAGGACACACGCCTTCCATTCTCTATTTGAAAATATAAACTTTTCGGTTTTTCTATAAATTCTACTTCTGGAAATGCTGCCAGTTCTTTTATCTGACTTTCTTTTATTTGGATAATGGCATATCCACCTGTCAGTTCCGTCACATAAACAGCCCGTGTTCTTACTCGCTCTAACGTCCCGGAATACTTCACGATCAATTCCCATTCTTTTTCTTCCAGATCATATCCGATATCCAGACTCTCGCTTTTCTGACGTTCTTCTTCTGTGATACTTAATGCAAGATTCAATTGATTTTCTATTTTCTGGCTCACGAAGGCTGCACCTTACTTCATCTCTTATTTCTATGTTTTATGAAGTAATTTCGCAGATTATTCCATTTTCATCTCTAAGACAACCACCTCACAGCTTTTCAGATTCAGCCTGTTCTTTGTATAATCTACTGTCTCGTTCTTCTGGTTCGACATTAATACTCTTTTCACATTCCCCTTCAATTCAATGCTTGCTGCGTCTGTTCCGAAATTAGCCACGACAAGAATACTTGTTGCTGCGTCTGTTCTATAAAATGCCAGGATGTCATCCATTTCTTCATATTCCGGAATGAATTCTCCATAAGTAAATACATTTTTAAATTCATCTGATTTGCGCAGTGCTACTAATTTTCGATAATAATTCAGAACAGAATCCGGATTGTTTTCCTGATCTTCGACATTGATCTCTTTGTAATCAGGATTTATCTTTAACCATGCCGTTCCTTTTGTAAACCCGGCATTCTCCCCGCTTGTCCATTGCATTGGTGTTCTCGCATTGTCACGGCTCATCCGATTACAAGCTTCCATTGCTTCCCGGTCAGATAATCCAGCTTCACGGGCAATCTGATACTGGTCTTTTGTACTGATATCATCGAATTCGTCAATGCTGTTCCACTTCGCATTTTTCATGCCTATTTCCTGTCCCTGATAAATGAAAGGAATTCCTCTGAGAAGAAGATTAACCGTACCAAGCATCTTCGTTCCCGCCGGTGTCTGGGCATAAGCCGGAAGAAATCTTGACACACCTCTCGGTTCGTCATGATTCTCTATAATATTTGCTTTAAATCCATACTTCTGTGTTTCCAACTGAGACTGGAAGATTGCTTTTCTCCATTTAGAAAATTCCATCTTCGGAGCATCATACCATCCATGTTCTCCATCACTGAGACAATGTGCACTAAAGTCAAATATTGTTGAGAAATGTCCGTTTTCTCCAATAAATTCCGGTAATTCATCCGCTTTCATATTGAAGACCTCTCCCACTGTAAATGCATCGTATTTTTGGAATGTATTTTTCTTTAAGTCTTCCAGAAGTTCTCCGACACCATCTACACTTTCAACCATTTTCCAGCAGCCGGCCATGCCATCTGCCCCATCCGGTTCAAAATCAGGAAATTTCAGATCTTTCTTGATATTAATGATCGCATCGATTCGAAAACCGGAAAGTCCCTTTTCCAGCCACCAGTTGATCATATCATAGAGTTTCTGTCTTAATTTCGGATTCTCCCAGTTCAGATCCGGCTGTTCCTTTGCGAACATATGAAAATAATATTTATCAGTTCCCGGCACCGGTTCCCAGCAGCTTCCGCCAAAATAAGAACGATAATTACTCGGCGGATTTCCATTCTTTCCTTCTCGGAAATAGAAGTAATCCGCATATTCTCCTTCCGGATCCGCTAATGCTTTCTGAAACCATTCATGTTTGTCAGAACAATGATTAATTACCAGATCCATGATAATATGCATGTCTCGCTTTTTCGCTTCCGCCAGCAATTCATCAAATTCTTCCATCGTTCCAAATTCTTCTGCGATTGCATAATAATCTGCAATGTCATAGCCCTGATCTACAAATGGTGATTTATAGATTGGTGATAACCATATAATATCAATTCCAAGCTTTTTTAAATAATCCAGTTTCGATATGATACCTCTCAAATCTCCAATTCCATCTCCATTTGTATCAAGAAAACTCTTCGGATATATCTGATATGCTACCTTGTCATGCCACCACTTTTTTTCCATATTATCAACCTCTTTCACATCATTTTATCTTCCACATAATATGGCGTTACGATCCCATAAGCTTTCGTATTGCCAGATCCCATCGCCTGTATTATACTGCTATTATATGATTATATTTGCATGAATTCTTGCATTATTTTTTCATTGTATAACACAATACTGCTATTTTAGGAGGGGACTCGTATGAACGTTCCACATTCACTCATATTAGAGCAAAAAGAAAATACAAAACATGGAGAAGTATTCTTTCCGATCCAAAAATATATTACAAAACTTAAATTCCCCGGTCATTATGACTCACTGGCACGAAGAAGCGGAACTCACTTTGATGACAAAAGGTTCCTGTATTTATCAAATTGATTTAGTTGACTATGAAGTAAATGAAGGTGATCTGTTATTCATTCCACCACTGCTTTTACATTCAATCCGCCTGAATGGAACTGATGATTTCTGCTCAGAAACCTATGTGTTTCATGTTAACTTTTTAGGGGGAAATGCAACAGATATATGCTCCACCCGTTATCTTACACCTATGATAAATCATGAATTGACCTTGCCTTATCATATTTCATCCACACACCCTGCACATCATTCTCTTCATGAATGCTTTATAAAAATGGCTTCACTCTATACGGAACAAACATTTGGATATGAAATTGCCCTGAAATCAGTCCTATTGCAGGCACTGTTTCTCCTACTTCAATATAGCACCACGGAGTCTGCAACTATTTCTGCTTCTTCAGATAAGCTGAAAAATGTACTCGATTATATCGATCTCCACTATGCCGAGCCTCTCACAATTTCTGAACTCGCAGAGCTTTGCTATTTCAGTGAATATCATTTTATGCGTTTTTTCAAAAAGCATATGAACATGACCTGCATTCAATATATTAATAATGTCCGGCTCGAAAAAGCAGTAGAATTATTTGAACATGGAGAAACTTCCATCCTGGAAGTCTCACTCTCCGTTGGCTTTCATAATCTTTCTTATTTTCACAGAGCCTTTAAATCCAAATATCACATGACACCATTATCTTTTATCAAAAGACTGAATTAATGTTTTGCTTTAAGAAAAGCAGCGGCCGAAACTTCCATTTTCAGCCGCTGCTCCTATAAATTCAATCTTCTATTTTTTCTTTCTTCGTCTCTTCTTGATTAACTTTCGAATCAATACTACCAACAGAATAATGATCAGAATAAGAACCAGAACGATACCAACGATCATCACTGAAAACTTATTCGGATTCTTCACGAGATCGATCACATTTCTGCTTTCATCTACAACTTTACGTCCATGTGTCGTCTCATAATACTCCGGCACATTTGAAATGCCGTTGCCATCTGTATCATCAAAAGACTTCATATATCTTGCGATCGCATCCCATGCTTTCAGCTCCTTATCGCCTTCCATGATTGCCTGATTTTCCAGATTCTCGATCGGATTACCATCCTTATCCTTCGGCTCGATCTTCAACAGACCATAAGACATTTCCATTACAGAGCCAAGCATCTGTCCGGTATAAAGATCTGTCACAACTCGGTATAACTGGTCATCCTGGATCTCGATTCGCTCTCCATCTTCTCTTGTCAGATAACAGTCTGTTACTTTATTCAAGATCATTCGATGCGGATTGAATGTGAAATTCAGCCCGCTGCAATATAATCTTGCAGTTGTCATAAAATCGGAAACCGAAGCGTCTACTTCTGCTGCCAGTTTCAATTCTTTACCAGTCAGATAAACATCAATCAGCGGATATCCTGCCAGTCCGTCTTTTCCTATTCCAAGTGAAAATGAATTATATACATCTTCTACAGTGATATTTCCTTTCGTATATGTGTCGCGCACACAGCCGCTTGGAACAACAGCTACATCCACCGGCGTTCCATTATAGTCTTCTGAATGCTCTACAGAATAGATATACGAATCAGACATAATATCTCCAAGATTCAGTTCTTCATGCTTCGTCTCCATTTCTCCGAGACTGTTGAATTCGACATCATTCTCGGCAAGAACTTCATCTCTTGTATATCCGAAATTCGTCAGATAATTAGTATCTACTGTATCCATCAGCGCATCGATCCGCTCTTGTGTCGCCTGATCCGGCTCAATATCTTCAGATACCGGAATCAACTCGTAGGAAGTCATCTCCCAGCGACCATCCTGTTTCTGTGTCATGGAAAGTGATCCAAGATTTCTTGCGTATTCTCCACAGGATACAATGTAGGTATTTCCGTGCTGAATAGGCTCTTTTAACTCGGTATGTGTATGTCCGCTGATGATCAGATCAAGATCCGGTACTTCCTTTGCAAGGATCTCATCTTCTGATTTTTTCTCGTCCTCCCAGGTTCCGCTGTGAGACACACAGGCGATCATATCTACCTTTTCATTCTTCTTAATCTCTTCTACCGTTTTCTTAACTGACTCAACCGGATCTTTAAATAATAATTCACAGGTCGGTGCACATTTCAGGGCATCTACTCCAAACACGCCCACTACGGCGATTTTTACATCACCTTTCTCAACAACCACATAATCCTTTACGCCATAGTTTTCAAATGCTGACTGGATCTGTTTTTGCCCTTCACTTAATCCGTTCTTTTCCATGCTGTCCCAATCAACATTACACACGACAAGACTCGGTAACGTCTCGCCGGAATTCTTCGCCGCTGTCAGCATGTCTGCCAGTCCCTTGGAACGATAATCATATTCATGATTTCCAAAAGTTGACACATCACATCCGAGATATCCCAGCATCCTAAGTTCCGCTGCTTCGGTATCATAAACTGTCTGGATCAGCGTCCCCATTGAAAAATCACCGCCGTCCAGTATCAGTGTATCCGGATTCTCTTTCTTCTTCTCGTCAATCAGAGTCTTTAGCTTCGCAAATCCGCCGACTTCTTTCTGTTCTCCATCTACAATTGTTGAAAAGCTGTTTAAATGAGAGTGTGTGTCATGCGTAAACAATACATCTAACTGTTTGCTTTTTTCTGCCGCTTCTGCTGGAATATTCATTACAAATGGAAGAAGCATTGTAATGATCAGCAAGAATGCCAGAATCTTTTTTCCTCTTTTCATAAGTTCTTTTCTCCTCTCAAAACTCGTGGTCACTGGGCTAAAAGCCCCGAAACTACGGTATTTATTTCAGCGACTACATATAGTCGCTGTAGTTACTTATATTCTGTCAGTTCCTCATAATCAAGATCTTCAAAATTAATTGCAATAATCTGCTCTTCGTCCACGCCATGCTGTTTTAGATAATCCTGATAAATCTCCAATAGTATTGATTTTCCACATCGTCTCACCTATGATAATGTAAAAAGCAATAATATTCAATAGTTTTTGCATCGCAATGTAAAAACTATATAAATTTTATTGTTTTTTGCATTCTATTAACTTTTATAGATTCTATTATTATTTCTAAAATTTTATAATTTTATTACTAGACTAAGGCAAATCGATTTTATTTTCTCTTAATTGCATTCCTTTGCATTCAGTGTTAGAATTTATATTATTGCTCTAAAATTTTTTACTGCAAAAATAAACAGGGATAAAAGGATAAAGATACTATGTTTCAGATTTTTGTTGACTCGGCAGCCAATCTACCGGCTGTAACTGCAAAACAATACGATATTAACGTGATTTCTTTCGTCAATCTTGTTGACGGCAAAGAGATTACCTGTTTTGACCCGGATCTTTCACCAGAGGAAGAACGTCAGAAAGGAACCGAATACTATCAGGCTATGAGCAGGGGCTGCGAAATCAAAACCGGACTGATCAGCACTGCTGCCTTTGAGGAAGCATTTCGAAGCGCACTCGAAGCAGACCAGGATGTATTATATTTCTCACTGAGTAAAAATATCAGTGGTACTTACAATTCTGCAAGATTAGCTTCGGAAGAGCTGTTAGATGAATTCGGAGATAAGCACAAGATTCGTCTGGTCGACTCTCTCAATGCCTCACTTGCCCAGGGAATCCTTGCCGTCTATGCAAGCGAGATGCGTACCAAAGGAATGTCTGTGGATGAGGTCGCTGATACTCTGGAATGTTATGTTGAAAAAATGAACGGAGTCTTCACTGTCGGGGATTTAAAATATCTTTCTCGCACCGGAAGAATCAAAGGAAGCGTTGCCACCATCGGAAATGTTCTTAAGATCAAACCAATCTTACGTGGAAACAAAGATGGCTATATCGTTTTTTACAAGAACTGTCGCGGACGTAAATCCGCACTGAACGAACTGGTCAATCTGGTCTGTGACAACATTGTAGAGCCAGAAAAGCAGATTCTCGGGATCGCACACGCAGATGCATATGAAGATTCGCTTTACATCATGGACAAGATCCAACAGAAAATCAAAGTGCGTGATTTTATAAATACTTCTTATGATTTCTGTACTGGAAGCCATGTCGGACCGGATACGATTGCACTTTTCTTTATTGGGAAGGACAGGGAACTTTCATAATATATAGATAATAAAAGAGGAACAAGCCCATTGGCAATACACATGCCACCTGCTGTTCCTCTTCATTTATAAATCTGCCCGTTTTTTCAAAAACTTCTGAAATGCCTCATTGCCTAAAATCCAATGTGCAAATCAAGAAAACCAGGAAGAAAATATCCCTGTGGGTGCTTACATACCGGACACAATGCAGGTGCTTCTTTTCCTTCGTGGATGTGACCGCAATTTGTACAGATCCATTTTTTTGTTCCATCCGCATTTTCACACATATAAAACGTGTTATTCTCCAGGCTGTCTGCAATCTTACGGAATCTTTGGCTATGTGCTGCTTCTATCTCTGCAATCTGCTGAAATGTTGCTGCTACCTCAAAGAATCCTTCCTGTTTCGCTACATCTGCAAATGCCGGATACACAGCTTCCGCCTCTTCCTGCTCATTATGTTCTGACGCACGCAACAGCTGAACCAGAGTCTTCGTCTCATCTACCGGATAACTTCCATCAATAAAGATATTCGTTCCTGATGCTTCTTTTAACAATTCATAGTATCTTCCCGCATGTGCCCGCTCCTGATCTGCTGTGTATAGGAAAATGTCTGCAACTGCAGGTTTCCCTTCTTTTCGTGCCTGCTCCGCCGCAAATGTATAACGGTTCCGCGCCTGTCCCTCTCCTGCGAACGCACGCATCAGATTTTGTTTTGTCTTGCTTTCTGAAAATAAAACAGCCATGTCATATACTTCCTTTCTTCAAATCTTCTACTCTTTTCTAAAAGCTAAATTCATCCAAATCAGTATATGTCATGACTGGTTTATTAATTCACCTGTCCCAAATATTCATAGAATTTTTGTAACTGTTCTTATTTAGTTAAATCCGATAAGTCTTCTCGCAACCGTATACGCAAGTGAAGACACTCTTCTTCCTGATCTTCCCGGAAGATTCATCGTCTGTCCAAGAATTCCATAACGGATCTTCATATAAGTCCTATAGTCTTTTTTCTTCAGATAAGCCCACAGTTCTTTCTTCTTCTCGAAATTCTCTTTCTTCTTAGAGCGAATGCATAAAATAGAAGAAACTGTCATCATAATCGCCAGATAATTCACCATATATTTTCTCAGTTTCTTACTTCCGATCAGACGCAGCTCATACATAGAAATCATTTTCTTCGTTACGAAAAGCTGCTGGTCGATTCTGCTGATCATCACCTTCTCATTGACTGACTGATCCTCACGTCCGATGAAATATCTGTAAAGATCTACATTCATGTAATAAAGTGTACGTACATGTGGCAACGGATAATATACATAAATATTATCTACATAAAATGTATGCTTCGGTAATTCCAGCTGACAAAGCTTAAGCATCTCTGTACGGTAAATTACAGAATGCATCAAGATATACTGATCCAGACGGAAATGTCCGATATCCTCCCATTTAAAAATCTGATTCTCCGGAAGAACGTTATCGTAACGAATGACTTTCTTATGCGTCATTCCAACCTTCTCATATACATAGTTCGCAATGACCATATCTACTTCAGACTCATCTTTTACAAATCCTTTGATCGTATCAAGGACCTTCAGCAATGCTTCCTCGTCTACCCAGTCATCACTGTCTACAACCTTAAAATACTTTCCTGTCGCATGCTCCAGTCCACAGTTCACTGCATCTCCGTGTCCACCATTTGACTTCGCGACTGCTTTTACAATCGTCGGATATTTTTCCTGATATCGTTCTGCGATTTCCTGAGTTCCATCTTTTGATCCGTCATTCACTACAATGATCTCAACATCCTCGCCCCCAACAAGAATAGAATTGATTGCCTTTTCCATATATGCCTCTGAGTTATAACATGGAATTGCAAATGAAATATATTTCATGGTTTTTCCTCCATTTTAAAATGCCGCCTACGGCGTCGCTTCCTTTTCTTTTACGCTCATTATATCATCTTTTCGACTTATTGTTGTAAATTTTCTTTTTTTCAGCTATAGTAATAACGAATCATTAATATATTATTGAGTTCTTAGAATATATTGACAACAGAAATCGACTATCTCAACTTAAACCAAAGGAGAAACTTTATGAAGAAGAATGCAATCGTCGGACAGTCCGGCGGACCAACCGCAGTTATTAATGCCAGCCTTTATGGGGTTGTTTACGAAGCACTGAACCGTGAGGATGTCATTGGAACAATTTATGGAATGATCAACGGAATCGAAGGTTTCCTGAATGAGAATATGATGGATATGAAACCTTTAGAAGCGAACGGTGAGCTTGAACTGATCAAGACAACACCGGGATCTTATCTTGGTTCCTGCCGTTACAAACTTCCGGAAGACCTGACAGACGCTGTCTATCCGCAGCTCTTTGAGAAATTTGAGAAGTACAATATCGGCTACTTCTTCTACATCGGTGGAAATGATTCCATGGATACAGTAAGCAAGCTTTCCCGCTATGCTGAGACTGTAAACAGCGAGATCCGTTTCATCGGAATCCCTAAGACGATCGACAATGATCTTGTCCTGACAGACCATACACCGGGATTCGGAAGTGCTGCCAAATATGTAGCGTCCACTGTTCGTGAGATTGCGATCGACGCTTCTGTTTATGATAATAAAAAATCCGTTACGATTGTTGAGATCATGGGACGTCATGCCGGATGGCTGGCTGCTGCCAGTGTCCTTGCCCGTAAATTCGAAGGCGACAATCCGGTTCTGATCTATCTTCCGGAAGTTGCATTTGATCAGGAACAGTTCCTTGCAGATGTTCAGAAAGCTTTCGAGCATACTTCCAACCTGGTTGTCTGCATTTCCGAAGGAATTAATGACGGAAACGGTAAGTTTGTCTGCGAGCTTGCAAGTGATGTAGGCGTAGACACCTTCGGACATAAAATGCTGACAGGCTCCGGAAAATATCTGGAAAACCTCGTGAAAGACCGCCTTGGCGTAAAAGTTCGCTCCATCGAGCTCAATGTCAACCAGCGTTGTTCTTCCGCTATGCTCTCTGCGACAGACGAGAAAGAAGCGATTGCTTCCGGTTCTTTCGGTGTGCAGACTGCACTGAAGGGAACAACAGGAATGATGATCGCCTTCCACCGTACAGACGATGCGGATTACCACATTTCTTACGCTCCGGAAGACGTGAACCTTATCTGTAATCAGGAGAAAACAGTTCCTTTAGACTGGATCACAGGAAATGGTTCCGATATCGGACAGCAGTTTATCGACTATGCACTGCCTCTCATCCAGGGTTCTGTAAAAGTACCGGAAGAAGGCGGACTGCCGAGATTTGCTTATAGGAAATGTAACTGTTCAGAGCCAAGCAAAATTTCATAAAACAGG
>OIBO01000312.1_pt1 | contig 11344 bp, 9 predicted proteins | sample 1581071 | NCBI WGS metagenome assembly OIBO01 (sample SAMEA3882504, study PRJEB24775) | human gut metagenome | biome: human-associated habitat; feature: intestine environment; material: feces | place: Netherlands | collected 2009/2010 | reverse complement strand
ATGCAGCCGGCGTTCAGCTCGTTGATCTGGATGCCGGACTCCTTCAGGAAGCCGCCGTCGATGCCGATCTCGCCGAACTCGTTCTCGATCAGAACGACCTTCTGGCCCGCAAAGGACTCCTTGATGAGCTTTTTGATGAGGGTGGTCTTACCGGCACCAAGGAAGCCGGAGAAAATATCAATCTTGGTCATAATGCTGTTGCCTCTTTCTTTTTTCCAAAGTCCGCAAATCGGAACCTTCAAGCAATCCGAGCCGCCGAGTGCTGGCTCAAAAATCTTTACACTCCTATTATAACAAGGCTGTCAATGGGAAACCGCCTTTTTTGATGAGAAAATTGTAACTTTTTTTGCAGTTTGGCTGCGTTTTCAGAAAACGCTGCCTCCCGGACACAAAAAAGCCCCCGGAACGGGGGCAGAACGCATAGAACCCATACAAAAACACAGCCCCGCTTTGGCGAAGGAGAAGCCAAAGCGGGGCTGTATTCAATGAAGGAGAAATGAAGGGAATATCAGGTTACAGATTCAGCTCAAACTGTTCTGCCGTGATTGTTGCTTTGCCATCGGCAGCAAAGGTGATGCCGTCGGCAGACTGGGGGGTGTAGATCCATGCGGTCATGGTCTGCTCACCATCGTTGGCGAAAACTTCGATGCTGTTTTTGTCCAGCAGGATACGGAGTTTGAGTGCACCGTTCTGGCTGCGGACCTTGCAGCTGCGGCGGTGCACGATGTCGGCACGGGAACCGGCATAGCTGCGATCCAGCGTCAGCTCGGAAGTGTAGGGATCGTAGGTCAGGCTGGTGTGATGGTCTGCATCGGCGGCCAGCTTCAGGGTGAAGGAGCGGTATTCGCCGGGCTGCACCGTGACGGTCAGGTCGGCCACACGGCCTTTGATGCCTTCCAGAGAAGTTTCGCCTTGCACCGTCACATTCTCGTGGAATGTGCGCTTGCCGTGAACTGCATCCAGTTCACGTACCGGGGTCTGGACAATGCGCCCGTCCTTGATGTGCAGTTCGCGCGGGCAGATGGTCTGCCCGAACCACTTGCAGCCCTTGGGCTTATCCTCGGTGTCCGACCAGGTCTGCAGCCATGCGGTCATGATGCGGCGGCCATCCGGGGCAAGGGTGGTCTGGGTGGCGTAGAAGTCGATGCCGCCGTCCATCAGCTGCACATTTTCCTTGGTGAAAGTGTGGGTGGCTTCGTCGTAGCTGCCGATGAAGGCAATGACGTTGTGACCATTGTGGAACTCGCCCTTGGGCAGCATCTCCATGGGTCCCAGCATCAAGACCTGCTTGCCATCCAGCGGGAAGAAGTCCGGGCACTCCCACATTTTGCCGTACTGATTGTTGCAGCGTTCCAGCACCGTGACAAAGTGCCAGTCGAAGCCGTCCTTGCTCTGGAACAGTGCCGCTGCGCCGCTGCCGTCCTCGGCCAGGCAGACGGTGACGGCGGAGTAGGTGCCGTCGGCCTCACGCCAGATCTTGGGGTCCCGGAAATCGAACTTGCTGAAGCCTTCCGGCAGGTCTTTCTGGGTCAGCACCGGGTTGCAGGCAGGCTTTTCGTAGTTGAGACCGTCACCGATGGCAATGCTCTGGGTCTGGATGTCCCGCATCTCCCCATTGGGCTGCTTTTCTGCCACCACGCTGGTGTACATCAGCAGCTGCTTGCCGTCATCCATCTCGGTGGCAGAGCCGGAGAAGCAGCCGGGGCCATTGTCTGCCGGGGAATCCGGGGCAAGCGCACAGGGCAGATACTCCCAGTGCAGCAGGTCGGTGCTGACGGCGTGACCCCAGTGCATGGGCGCCCACCGCACATCGTAGGGATTATACTGATAGAACTGGTGATACTTCCCTTTATAATAAGAGAAGCCGTTGGGGTCGTTGAGCCAGCCCACATAGGGGGTCATGTGGTAAGCAGGGCGTTCCGCCGGGGAAATGGCTGCGCCGTGCTCGGCCTCGTAGGCACGGGCTTTTTGTAAAGTCAAATCGTTCATGGAATCCTCCAAAGGAAAGAATTCTTATGCGTAGTAAGCATCCAGATATTTCTGCATAATGCCCAGATAGTCGGACAGGCCGTAGGCTTCCAGCTTGCTCAGATAGTCGTTCCACTCTGCATCCTTAGTGCCGTTCATGATCCAGTTCGCCTTCTGCGTATTCATGTAGGTCTGCAGATCTGCCTGCAGGTTAGAGACCTGCTCGGTGTCCTCGTTGCTCATAAAGACATTGGGATAGACATAATCGTTGTTCATATCCGGGGTGTAGATCTCCTTGATCCAGTCCAGACGGTACTGTGCATCGTCCGGGCAGGTAACGTATACACCATAGTAATCATCCAGAACCGCCAGAGGTCCGCTGACACACTGCGCTTCACGGACTTCCACGGGAGAAGCATCGCCCAGAGGAGCGTGCTTCAGCATGGGCTCGCCCTTATCGTTGGTGGACAGTTCAAAAATGTTAAAGCCTTCCGCATCGCCGTAAGTACCCCAGTTGTTCTGCGGAGACTGGAGGGGTGCGTACATCTGATCCAGCCATGCGCAAACCAGTGCAGGATTAGCCGCCTTTGCGGTGACAACGCATCTGCCGCGGGCAAAGCCGCTGGTGAAAGAGCCGTTCTGCGGAGTGATATTCCGGGTATCGGCGGTCAGGGCAGGCAGCGGCTCCCAGTCGGTCAGGTTGTCAATGTTGGCAACATCCCAGCTGAAGCAGACACCATAGCGGCCAGCCTTGCCCTTGGAAACATAGGTGGACCACTCCTGCGTGAAGCACTCCGGGTCAATGAGCTTCTCGGCATACAGCTTGTGCAGCCAGTCCAGACCATCACGGTAGCCCTGCTGGGTGGCGGCACAGATGACTTTCCGGTCGTTGGTAACGGCGATATGGCGGTCTTTGTCTGCATCGCCGTAGCCTTCGCCAAAGCCATTGATGAGGATGCTGGGGTCCTGATCGCCGTTGTTGACGATGCAGGACATGGGGATGATGTCGCCGTCAATGCCATACTCTGCCTTGATAGAAGCGGCGTTATCACGGAATGCCATCAGCACCTGCTCAAACTCGTCCACCGTGGTGGGCATCGACAGACCGAGGAAGTTCAGCCACTTGGTATTGATGAAGCTCATGTTGCCAATGGTCTGGATGGCGGTCTTTTCTGCGCCGAGCTGCTCGATCCAGGGCAGTGCCCAGATGTGGCCATCGCTGTCGGTGCACATGGTGCGGTACTCCGGGTACTGCTCAAAGACCTTCTGGAGATAAGGCATATTGTTGTCAATGTAGTCTTCCAGATTGAGGATGACACCCTGATCTGCGTAGCGCAGCAGATTGCTGTCGGTAAAATCAGCAGTAAAAACAAAATCCGTCAGGGTGTTGGGGTTGGACATATTCAGGGTGATCTTATCGCTCCACTGGTCGGACTGGATGGCGGTCCAGTCGATGTGCACATTGGTCTGCTCTTCCAGACGCTTGAAGATGGTGCGGTTGTTCGGCTCGGATTCGCTGCCCACAGGGAAGCTGGTCATACCGGTAAAGGTGACCTTTTCGGACAGCGGAAATGTAACGGCACCGGTCGTGTCCACAGCTGCGGCAGCAGAATTGCTGCTGCCGGTGGATTTGCCGCCGCCACAGGCAGACAGAGCAGCGGCAGAGCCCGCCAGAGCGCAGACCTTGAGGAAGTTGCGGCGAGAGATCAGCTTTTTCATGGTATTTTCTCCTTTTTTGTGGTTCTTTCTTCGTGTAACAGATGAGCGTACCGGCTCATAAAATTCTGGAATATCCTCAGCCTTTAATGGAACCAGCCATGATGCCGGCATCAAAATACTTCTGGAAGAAGGGATACATCACCAGCAGCGGCAGACTGGAAATAATAATGGTTGCATATTTGAGCAGCTCTGCCATCTTCGCACGTTCGGCAGTGCTCTGGATATCTGCGATCATGCCGGATTCCGGCTGGCTCTGGATCAGGATGGAACGCAGCACCAGCTGCAGCGGCTGCTTCGATGCGCTGTTCAGGTAGATCATGGCGTCAAAGTAGCTGTTCCACATTGCCACGAACTGCCACAGAGCCAGAACTGCCACCACCGGCATACAGACGGGCAGCAGGATCTTGAAGAAGTAAAGCATCTCGCTGGCTCCATCCACATCCGCAGCTTCGCGCAGCTCACGCGGGATGCCCTGATAATAGGTACGGGCAATGATCATGTTCCACACGCTGAATGCTCCCGGCAGAATGACCGCCCACATGGAATCCAGCAGACCCAGATTGTTGATGAGCAGGTAGGTGGGGATCAGACCGCCGCTGAAAAACATCGTGATCACAAACAAGGTGTTGAAGATCGTTTTGCCTTTGAAGTCCGGCAGCGACATGGGATAAGCGGCAAGCATCGTCACAGCGACCGAGATGATGGTGAAGATGATCGAGTAAAGTACTGCGTTCTTGAAGCCGACCCAAATCTGCTTGTCCGAAACGACACGCTGGTAAGCATCCAGACTCCACTTGCTGAAATCAAAGGAGATGCCCTTGTTTTGCAGAGTGACCGGGTCCATAAAGGACGCGATGACGATGTAGATCATCGGAACGATGATCGCCAGCAGGAACAAGCCCAGAAGTGCGTAGCCGCAGTACAGGATGATCTTATCTTGTCTGGTGTAGAGGGCCATTTTTGATTTTTTCTGTTTTGCCATGGTAAACCCCTCCTTACAAGCCCTTGCCATCGTTCATTTTGGCAACGATCTTGTTCACTGCGATCAGCAGGATGACGTTGACAATGGTGTTGAACAGACCGACTGCCGTGGAAAAGCTGTAATCGCCGTCCAACAGGCCCTTTTTATAAACGTACGTTGCAATGATCTCGGCAGTGTTCAGGTTCAGGTCGGTTTGCAGGGCATAGGCTTTTTCAAAACCGATGCTCATGATGTTGCCTGCCTGCAGGATGAACTGAATAACGACCATATCCTTAATGGCGGGCCACTCCACCGTCATGATCTGCTGGATCAGGTTTGCGCCGTCGATCATCGCAGCTTCCTTCAGATCTTTGCTGGCGTTAGAAAGAGATGCGGTGTACATGATGGATGCCCAGCCGGCACCCTGCCAGATGCCGCTGATGATGTAGATGGGGCGGAACGCTTCCGGCAGCGTCATGAAGTTGATGCTGGTGTGAAGCAGGCCGTTCACCGGACCGGTGACACTCAGCAGCACCCGGACGATGCCGCACAGCACGATGACCGAGATGAAGTTGGGCATATACAGCACCAGCTGCACCTTCTGCTTGATCTTCTTGCTCTCGATACGGTTGAGCAGGAATGCCAGCAGGATGGGGATCGGGAAGCCCCACAGCAGACCGTAGACGCTCAGCTTCAGGGTGTTGATCAGATAGCGCTGGAAGTCCGGCGAGGACATGAAGCGGGTAAAGTTTTTGAAGCCTACCCACTCGCTGCCCCAGATGCCCTTGAAGGGATTGTACTTCTGGAATGCGATCAGCACACCGCCCATGGGAGCGTACTTGAACACCAGCGTCAGCACCACGGCAGGCAGCAGGAACAACAGGTAAAGCTGCCAATGCCGTTTGATGTAGACCCATGTGTTGTGCAGCTTGCGTTCTGCTGTCAGCACAGCCGTTTCCGGCGAGGCCGTCTTTGCTTTCATGAATCATTCTCCTCCTTTTGATTTGTGTTTTACATTTGCACCTTTGAATTTTACGTTTTCATCACTTCGCTTGTGCAAATGTAAAACTCTGTAATTCATTTATACCACGCAAGCAAGCGAATGTCAACGATAATTCATGGTATACATCAAAAATTATTGTGGATTTGTACGAATGCACAAATTCGAATGTGCGCAAATATGCAAAATGATGATTTGCATTTTTGCATTTGACTAATTTGTGCATTTGCACTATACTGGAGTCGCAAAGAATAAGATCCGTCACCAGACTTTATCTATAAAAAAGAACATCCGCTCCTATATTATAAAGAAAGAGGATGACTTATGGCAACCAAGGTCACCATTCAGGATATTGCAAACGAACTGCAGCTTTCCCGCAACACAGTTTCAAAGGCCATCAACAACACCGGTGTGCTGGCAGATGCCACACGGGAGAAGATCCTGCGCAAAGCCGCCGAAATGGGCTATAAGCAGTTCGCCTATCTGCCGCTGTTTCAGGAAGACGCTGCAAAAGCAGCAGAGCCTTTCATTCTGCCGAGTGACAAACGGGAGATCGCCATGCTGACGACCCAGTTTCTGAGCAGCTCTCACTTTTCCTCCATGATGCTGGATCGTTTCCAGTCGGAAATCGACCATCTGCACAGCGGCATGACCATTCATCGCATTTCTCCCATAGAGCTGAAAGAGAAAAAACTTCCATCTTCTCTCAACATCCAGCGCACAGCCGGCATCATCTGCTTTGAAGTATTCGACTATGACTACGCACAGATGCTGTGCGATCTGGATGTTCCGCTGCTGTTTGTAGACACCCCTGTGATGGAGATGCGTCCTCCTCTTAAAGCCGACCGCCTTTATATGGAAAACCGCATTGAGATCCAGAATGCGGTGACCCACATGGTCCAGCGCGGCAAAAAACGCATCAGCTTTGCGGGGGATAAAAACCACTGTCAGTCCTTCTTTGAGCGTTATATGGCTTATAGGGATGCAGTGGAGCACTTTGGTCTGACAGAAGGCCTGAGCACCTGTGCGATGCCATCTGGACAGCAGAACTATCCGGTATCCCTGTACGAAACCATACGTCGGTTCAAAACGATGCCGGATGCCTTTGTCTGCGCCAATGACTTTGTTGCTATGGATCTGGTCAAGGCATTGAATGAGCTGGGGTATTCGGTTCCCGATGATATCTGGGTCTGCGGCTTCGATGACAGTCAGGAGGCTTCCTACTTTGCCCCCCGTCTGACTTCGATCCATATCCATGGACAGATCATGGGCTACACCGCTGCCAATCTGCTTATGACCCGCATCGAAGAACCATCGCTGAACTATCGCACCGTCTATACGGAAACCAACCTGATCCTGCGCGAATCCACAGGAGATTGAGCGAAAGGAGAACCCCCATGCGTGACCTGTGCAATACGGACAAGCCGCTGTTTGCTGTGCTGACGAAATTGACTTACAGTGCTTACCTGAACATCTTATGGCTCGTGTGCAGCCTGCCCATCGTTACCATAGGGGCTTCTACGACCGCCTTGTTCTACGTCACGCTCAAAATGGCGGAAGATCGGGACGATGGTCTGACCCGGATGTTTTTTAAGGCGTTCCGGGAAAATTTTAAGCCCGCCACAAAACTCTGGCTGATCCTGCTGGCAGTCGGCAGTTTCCTGGCTGCGGATGGCTTTGTGCTGCGCCGAATGTGGAGCGAAAACATTTTCTGGACGCTGCTCACTGCAGTGCTTATTGGTGCAGCAGTTCTGTACGGCATCGTTCTGCTGTATACCTTTCCTCTGCTGGCACGGTTTGAAAACACCACCTTCGGCATCCTGAAAACAGCGTTTCTCGTGGGTGTCCGGTATCTGTTTTGCACCCTGCTGATGGCGGCGATCTATGGCATCATGGGGTACGTCATCGTGTTTGTGTTCACGCCTGCATTCCTGCTGGGCATGGGCTTCTGCGCCATGCTCTGCTCCTTTCTGATGCTTCGGATCCTCTATCTGATCGGTGGAGACCCTGATGCAGTACACGAGGAATACGACCATGACAAAAACTGACCGGGATACGCTCCGCTCCCTCCATGGGCGCAAAAAGTGGGAGCACATCTGGGCATATTACAAGCTGCCCATTGCGATCGTGCTCATCGTCGTCTATATCCTCGGGTATGCAGCCTACCGCCATGTGACGAAAAAAGAGGATGTACTTTACCTTGGTCTGGTAAATATCACTGCCGGGTCTGATCTGACGGAACAGCTTACCACCGGCTTTGCCGAGGCGCAGGGTCTGACCAAAAAGCAACAGGTCGATCTGCTGTCCGGCTTGCTGCTCAGCGAGAGCGAACGCGCAGAGGAGCAGTATGTATATGCTTCGGAGATGAAGCTGCTGGGTGCAGTCAGTGCCCAGCGGTTAGATGTTGTTCTGATGGACGAATATGCACGGGATCGACTGTTGGCAGATGATTATTTTCTCGATCTGCGGACACTGGATGCGTCTTTCCATGCACTGTCGGGTCTGAACGCCGGTGGGACCGTGCTGGATATTTCGGACACGCCGTTTGTCAGGCAGGCAGGTTTTTCTGGCAAGGTCTATCTTGGGGTGGTGCAGAATGCACCGCACCCGGAGCGTGCAGCCGCTTACATTCATTATCTGTTCCAGCGGTGATCGTTGGGTTTTAGCTTATAGGATAAAAATAAGGAGAAAACGTATGGACATTTTAACGATTGGTGAAGTTTTGATCGACCTGACCCAGACCGGCAAGGATGCGCGCGGCATCCCTCAGTTTGCCGCAAACCCCGGCGGTGCCCCGGCCAATCTGGCGGTGGCAGCCGCCCGGCTGGGCGCACAGACCGCCTTTATCGGCAAGGTGGGTGCGGATGCCTTTGGCCGCTACCTGAAAGAGGTTCTGGCAGAGAACAAGGTGGACGTTTCCGGCATGGCGGTGGATGCAGACCACCCCACCACCATGGCGGTGGTCTCGGTGGATGCCACCGGCGAGCGGGATTTCAGCTTCTACCGCAGTGCCAACGCTGACGTGATGCTGTGCAAAGAGGACATTTCGGACGAGGCTCTGAAAGCTGCCAAAATCGTCCACTTCGGTTCTGTCAGCCTGACCGCTGACCCCTCCCGCACCGCTACGCTGGATGCTGCCGCCCGCGCCAAAAAGCTGGGTGCTACCATCACCTACGACCCGAATTACCGTGCAAACCTCTGGAAGAACAAAGAGGATGCCATTGCTCAGATGAAAGCGCCCCTGCCGCTGGTGGATATTCTGAAAGTTTCCGATGAGGAGCTGCCCCTGCTCACCGGCACCACCGACTGCGAAAGCGGCACGGCACAACTGGCACAGAACGGCATCCGGCTGATTTTTGTCACCTTGGGTGCAAACGGCGTATTCTACCGCTTTGGGGACAAGACCGGCCATGTGGCTGGCGTTCCCTGCAAGGTGGGCGACACCAACGGCGCAGGCGATACCTTCTTTGGGGCTGCCCTGTCCAAGCTCTGCAAGGAGGAGCTGGACACCCTGACCGTGGACAAGCTGGAAGGCATTCTGGCCTTTGCCAACAAGGCGGCAAGCATCACCACCAGCCGCCACGGCGCTATCCCCGCCATGCCCACCCTTGCAGAAGTGGAGGGCTGAACCATGGCAGCAAAACAGGAATTTGAGTCCCGGTTTGCCAAGCACAAGGACGAGCTGGAATGGCTGTTCATGGAACTGTACCACAACCGGGAAGGGCTGGAAGTTCTGGAGCGGGAGATGGCAGAAGCCTACAACGCCCGCAGCGCCGAGCTGAAAGCACTGGACAAGGCACGCTCTGCCGACCCGGAGTGGTACAAGCGGGGCAATATGTTCGGCATGACCATGTACACCGACCTCTTTGCCGGAAATCTGAAAGAACTGGCAAAGAAACTGCCCTACCTCAAAGAGCAGAAGCTGACCTATCTGCACCTGATGCCCCTGCTGCAGATGCCCCACCCCCACAACGATGGCGGCTATGCGGTGGAGGATTTTGACACCGTAGACCCTGCCCTTGGCACCAACAAAGATCTGGAAAACCTGACCCGGGAGCTGCGGAAAGCCGGCATCAGCCTGTGTCTGGATTTTGTCATGAACCACACCGCCAGCACCCACCGCTGGGCCATGGCGGCAAAGGCGGGCGACCCGTGGTTTCAGGCCTATTACCATCTCTATGATGACCGCACCATCCCCGACCAGTACGAGCAGACCGTGCCGCAGGTGTTCCCCAACACTGCGCCCGGCAACTTTACATGGTGTGAGGAGATGCACAAGTGGGTGCTGACCACCTTCCACGACTACCAGTGGGACCTGAACTACGCAAACCCGGCGGTGTTCGTGGACATGACCAAGAGCATCCTGCATCTGGCAAATCTGGGCGTGGAAGTGTTCCGCATTGATGCGGTACCCTATATCTGGAAGCAGCTGGGCACCACCTGCCGCAATCTGCCGCAGGTGCACACCATTGTGCGGATGCTCCGCATGGTGCTGGAATGTGTCTGCCCGGCGGTCATCCTCAAGGGCGAGGTGGTCATGGCTCCCAAGGAGCTTGCCGCCTATTTCGGCACCCCGGAAAAGCCGGAATGCCACATGCTCTACAACGTGTCCACCATGGTCAACCTGTGGGGTGCCCTTGCCAGCCGGGACACCCGGCTGCTGAAGGCGCAGCTGGATGCCCTCCACGCCCTGCCGGACAACTGCTGGTTCGTGAACTATCTGCGCTGCCACGATGACATCGGCTGGGGTCTGGACGAGGCGGTGGAAAACCGGCTGGGCATTGACCCGCAGAAACACAAGGAATATCTGTATCACTTCTATGAGGGCAATTTCCCCGGCAGCTGGGCAAAGGGCGAGCTGTACAACTACGACCCTGCCACCGGCGATGCCCGGAGCTGCGGCACCACCGCCAGCCTGTGCGGTATCGAACAGGCACTGGAAAAGGACGATAAAACCGCACTGGACTACGCCGTGAAGCGTGACCTGCTGCTGCACACTGCTATGGCGTTTTTGCAGGGCTTCCCCATGCTGAACTGCGGCGATGAGATTGCACAGCTCAATGGCTGGGACTACAAAAACGACCCCGACCGTGTGGAGGACAGCCGCAACCTGCACCGCAGCAAATTCAACTGGGAGGACGCAAAGCAGCGCACCCGGAAGGGTACGCTGCAAAACCAGCTGTGGCAGGGCATGGAGCAGCTGCGCCAAATGCGTGCAGACCCCTGCTTTGCCCCGGATGCGTGGGTGACCACATGGGACAGCCACAACCCCGGCGTGCTAGCGCTGGTGCGCAAGCGCGGCGAGGAAACGCTGGTGGGACTGTTCAACTTTACCGAGTACCCGGCAGGGGCCAGTCTGGACGCTCTGGGCGGCGAGTATCACACCCCGGAGGGCACTTCCGTCTGGCTGGCGGATGTGGAGTTGGAACCCTATCAGGCGCTGCTGGTAAAAAACAAATAAGTAAAACGAGTCATCCGGCTCTCTCTTTTCGCCAAAGTTTTCATTGTTTTTTCTTGCATGCTGCTGAAAGTGTCGTGTTCTCAAAAGTGCGCGTTTGCGCAGCGCAGCGGAGCAACGAAAGCCCCAGTGGGGCTTTTAGGCGACAGAACTGTCTTGCGCAGCAAGATGGAGGGGCCTCGCCCCCGACAAGTTCAAGTTGACACGGCTCGATTTTTGTGGTAATCTATCCCAACAA
>OIBO01000304.1_pt1 | contig 11524 bp, 5 predicted proteins | sample 1581071 | NCBI WGS metagenome assembly OIBO01 (sample SAMEA3882504, study PRJEB24775) | human gut metagenome | biome: human-associated habitat; feature: intestine environment; material: feces | place: Netherlands | collected 2009/2010 | reverse complement strand
TTGAATGTCACCTCATCGTCGACCAACGCGTCGTTGGCGTGCTTCTCTATCTTCTCCGACAAATACTTGTAGAAGATAAAGCCGAGAGTGAAATACATGAAGTCGCTTGCCGACATATTGCCGCGCAGCTTGTTTGCAACTTCCCAGAGTTGGTTTCTTAAATTTTGCTGAAGCTCTTCTGACATATCTTTTGTTTTTTTCTTATTCCCAATTAAATACTTTTATTATTGTTCTTAGTTTGTCCATGATGCGTGTGAACGCCTTGCGCTTTTTTATCAGTCCCAAGTGTTTCTCTTTCAATGCCTCTTGTATGATTTCTGGCTGTTCCTTTTGCAAGTAGTCATACTCCGAGAGGTAATGATTGAGCACGGAAGCATCCAAATCTTCATCCTTTGCAAGCGTATTGACTGCATTGTTGCGTTCGGTGACGATGTAGTTGTTCAGACGTTCTTCGAGGTCGCTTGTGTCGTCGGCTTTCTGCTTGCGAGACATGAAGTTGTCGCGGTCGTCGTCTACGTTTTTCTGTATGAAGCCGTCGATGAGCTTCGCCTTGCTGCGAAGTTCGACATCCTTAATCATTGTGTCGATGATGTGCTTACGCCTTTCGGTATAGTCGGCGCTATAAGGATTGAGGTCTGCAATCAACTCCAAGATATAGGCAACATTGATAATATCACTATGCAGAAGTTCCAAGCAGAAGTCTATATCTCCCATGCCTGTAGCTGCTTCTTGTTGCGGGTCGGGTTCGGACGCCATGCCAGATTCGTCGTTCGGAGTTTGATAGCCATTCTGCTTGTCTTCGTTCTTTACAGCGAACGAATCGTAGATGTCGAGATACTTGCTGCGGAAGTCCATAAACTGTTGTTCGGTCATTCCGAGGTCGGGCGCATCCTCATCAAACTCGTCGTATATCTGTATCTCGGCGTGCTTTTTTATGATGTCGCGGAAAGCGAGAATAAACTGCTTCTTATCATTCTCGGTTTGCAGCAGGTCTACATGCTGAGGCTCGGGATAGGTTGCGAGGAAGCTGGTTGTGAGCTCCTGATACTCGTTCTTCACCTCGTCGAACGGCGGGCGCACGATGTCCTCAGGATTGTCGCTGTTGCTGAAGAGCTTGATAGAGGCGTCGACATTGCTTTTCAAGTCGCGGAAGCAAACAATCTTGCCGAAGCGTTTCTTCTCGTTGAGCACACGGTTGGTGCGACTGAAAGCCTGCAACAAACCGTGATACTCCATATTTTTGTCAACATAGAGCGTGTTGAGTTTCATGCTGTCGAAGCCTGTGAGGAACATGCCTACCACGAGACAAAGGTCGAGAGGCTTCATGTCAGCCTTCTTTTTCTTCATGCGCAGGTTGATGTCATCGTAATATGCACGGAAGTTCTCTGTGGTGAAACTCGTTCCGTACATATTATTATAGTCATCCATGATGGCTTGCAGCTCGTCAGCCTCACCAGTACTTTCGCTTGCAAAACCGCCAGTGTTTATACCGGTATGCTCATCGTCCTGACTACTGTTGGCAGCGTATGTAAAGACAGCTCCAATCCTGATTTTGGGGTTGAGGCTCTTGAATATCTTGTAATAGCGTATGAGTACCGGCACCGACTGCACTGCAAACAGAGCATCGAACTCGCCGTCGAATGTTGACTTATTGAAATTATTTAGGATGAATTTTGCAATCTCCGTCATGCGGTCTTGGTCGGCATTATCCACATCCTCATTGCCGTGGTAATACTCCACAAGGAAACCAAGCACATTTTCATCGGCAATGGCATCCTTTATCAAGTATTTGTGAAGACAGTTGCCGAAGATTTCCTTTGTGGTATGTCCGTCTATAGCATTCTCAACAAATATAGGAGTACCAGTAAAACCGAATATCTGCGTGTTGTCGAAGAACTTTACGATGTTCTTGTGGCAATCTCCGAAATGGCTTCGATGACATTCATCGAAGATCATAACGATACGAGAATGGCGTATTTCCTCAATACGACTGCTATACCACTGCTTGCTAACAGCGGCATTGAGTTTCTGTATGGTTGTTATGATAATCTTTGAATTGCTGTGCAAACGCTTCACCAATTCGTCTGTGTTGTCGGTGCTGTCAACGGCACCAGGCTCAAAAGCCTCGTATTCGGCTTGGGTCTGCGTGTCGAGGTCGTGGCGGTCAACCACGAACATAACCTTATCCACATCGTCCAACTCTGATACAAGTTGGGCTGCCTTGAAAGAAGTCAAGGTTTTGCCTGCACCTGTCGTATGCCAGATATAGCCATTATCATTAGAGTTTTCCACACGGTCGAGAATCTTCTCCACGGCATAGAACTGGTAAGGGCGAAGCACCATGAGACATTTGTCGCCCTCATGCAATACTATGTATTTGCCAATAATCTTGCCCAACGTACACTTGTCGAAGAACACTGTAGCAAACTTCTCCAAGTCGTTGAAAGGCACATTGGCTGCGTCCGTCCAGCTGAACGTGAATTTGAAGCCGCTATTGGGGTTGTTGGCAAAATAGCGTGTGTTAACGCCGTTGGATATGACGAACAGTTGGATGTAATCAAACAGTCCATGGAAAGAAGTCTTGTGATAGCGTTGTATCTGATTGTAAGCCTGTTTCAACTCTACGCCTCTACGCTTCAGTTCTATCTGAACCAAAGGCAGACCATTGATAAGTATAGTCACATCGTAACGGCATTTCTTTCTGCCTTCGACGGTTATCTGGTTTGATACCTGGAACTCGTTCTGGCACCAGTGAGTGCGGTTCAAGAACTCCACCCATAGACGTTCGCCGTTTTCCAGTTCAAGAGGAAAGAGGTCTCGCAGTTTCTTTGCCTTTTCAAAGCGAGTGCCACCTTCAAGATAGATAAGTATCTTTTCAAACTCAGACTCTGTAAATTCGGTACGACCCAATTCTTCCAACTTCTTCTTGTTGTGTTTCTCCAACTGTTTCTTGAAATTGGCAGACAGGTTTTTCTCTTCTTCAATATGAACATACTCGTAGTTCATCTTTTGAAGAGTATCTATAAGTCCGTTTTCGAGGGCAGCTTCACTTTGTACTGACATATCTTATCTTTTTATCGTTACACTTATTATCTTAGACACATTTCGCTTTGTACCATTTATATTTAGCTATTGCCATTTCGCCTACAAAGATAACTGATTTTAATGAGAAAGCACAACTGTAGGGTTGCTTTCTCTTTTATGTGTGAAAATAATATGTTGAAATTGATATTATGACACTTTTGCCGAGGCTTATACAGGTAAGCTCTTAATAACTCGGAAAAAATATAAAAGCAAAAATCCTAACTGCTCAATATCAAGCAGTTAGGATTCTGTATGGTGCGCCTGAAAGGACTCGAACCTTCACGTCCTAAAACACCAGATCCTAAGTCTGGCGCGTCTACCAATTCCGCCACAAGCGCGTTAGCGGATGCAAAGTTAGTGAAAAATGGTGAGACTGGCAAAATATTATGTGACTTTTATGATCCGCACCGGTCGGTGCGGATGCTCGTAACGGTCGGTGCGGATGCTCGTAACGACCGATGCGGATGGCAGAACTCTACTTCTTAAGCTCTTCGATGAATCGATTCATCTCTGCCTCGTGTGCCTTTGCCTTGAGGAAGAGGTGCCAGTTACTGGCGCGTGTGAGGTTATCGATGAATCGCTTCATCTCTGCCTCGTGTGCCTTTGCTTTGAGGAAGAGGTGCCACTGGTTGCGGGCGCGTGTGAGGTTGTGCTCGGCATACTGGCACTTCCAGTAGTGGTCGCCCGAGAGGTAGTCCCAGAGGAAGCGCACGCACTGCATGTAGGGGAAGAGCTCGGCAGCGTAGGGCAGGAGCGACACTTCGAGCGGAGTGAGGAAGCGTTGTGCCGACTCTAAGTAGCCGCGTGTGAATGCCTCGAAGATGTCCATGCGGAAATCAATCTTCTCGTACTCGGGCGAGTCTTCGGCAATGGTGTTGGCGGCGGTGCGCAGGAAGTCGCCGTAGTCGCTGACGAAGAGCGACGGCATCACGGTGTCGAGGTCTATCACGCAGAGCACCTTGCCCTGTTTGTCGAACATCATATTGTTCACCTTCGTGTCGCAGTGGCACACGCGCTTCTGCAATTTGCCCTCGGCGAGGAGTCGTTCGCCCAGGCACATCTCGTCCATATACTCCTCAATCTCTTCTACGAACTGCTTCACGCTCTCAGCGCGTCCAACGGGGTCTTCGGCGTACACCTTGCGCAGCTGGTCGCGGCGTAGGCACATGTTGTGGAAGTCGGGGATTGTCTCGCCCAACTGGTCGGCTATGTAAGCCAGCCGCGCCTCGAAGTCGCCGAACGCCTTGCCTGCGTCGTAGGACGAGTCGGGTGTCACGGTTTCCATCGTCACGGCATCGCTGATGAATACCGACACGCGCCAGTAGCTCTCACCGTCGAAGAAGTAGGTCTTGCCCTCGGTGGTGGGTACGAAGCGCAGCACACGACGGTCAAGGTCGTCGACACCTTCCGCCTTCAGCTGCTCGCGGATGTGGTTGGTCACGGTCTCCACGTTGTGCTGCAGCATATCGACATCGGTGAAGATGTGGTGGTTGATGCGTTGCAGAACGTAGTCGGGGCGGTCTGTTTCAGCGGTATGTATGCGGTATGTGTCGTTGATGAGTCCGTTGCCGAGTGGCTTGATGTCGCTCACGGTGCCCTCGATGAGGAACTTGCTGGTTATGTTGTTTAGATTGTTCATAGTTTTGATTATTTGATTTTTGCAAATTTACTGCTTTTTATTATAATAGATGATGTTATGGCGGCTTATTTCGCTTTTTTGCAGTAACTTTGTGGTGATAGACAAATAAAAAACTAATCATAATGCAATCAAAAAAACAACTCCTTGCGCTTCTTGCGCTTTGTGCCTTGGGGGCTGCCAACAGTTTCGCCGAGCGGAACACCCCTTTGAAGTATTGGTTCGACCGTCCGACGACTATGCGCGGACAGGCTGTGTGGCTCGCTTCGAGTCCCGACCGTATGCCTACCGAGCGTCAGTTGGTGCGTGCCGGCGACTTGGTGAACAACCCCGACCCCGAATGGGAGTCGCAGTCGCTGCCCATCGGCAACGGCAATATCGGCGGCAACGTGCTCGGTTCGGTTGAGGCTGAGCGCATCACGTTCAACGAGAAGACGCTCTGGCGTGGCGGTCCGAACACCTCGCGTGGTGCTGCTTACTACTGGGACGTGAACAAGCAGTCGGCTCACGTGGTGGGCGAGATACGCGAGGCGTTCACCAAGGGCGACTGGCAGAAGGCGGAGCTGCTCACACGCAAGAACTTCAACAGCGTGGTGCCCTACGAGGCTGACGCCGAGGAGCCGTTCCGCTTCGGCAGTTTCACCACAGCCGGCGAGTTCTACATCGAGACCGGACTCAGCTCTGTGGGAATGACCGACTATCGCCGTGAGCTGTCGCTCGACTCTGCCCTTGCGAAGGTGAGCTTCTGCAAGGACGGTGTGCAGTACGAGCGCGAGTATTTCGTGTCGCATCCTGCCAACGTGATGGCGGTGCGCTTCGCAGCATCGCAGCGTGGTAAGCAGAACCTCGTGTTCTCCTACGCTCCCAACCCCGTGTCGACGGGCGAGATGAAGGCGGACGGCACCGACGCGCTCTGCTGGCTGGCACGTCTCGACAACAACAGTATGGAGTACGCCGTGCGCATAAAGGCTGTGGCTAAGGGCGGCGCGGTGAGCAACGAGGGCGGCAAGCTCACGGTGAAGGATGCCGACGAGGTGGTGTTCCTCATCACTGCCGACACCGACTACAAGCCCAATTACGACCCCGACTTCAACGATCCGAAGGCTTACGTAGGCGTCGACCCTAAACAGACTACTGCCGACTGGCTCGCAAAGGCTGCCACAAAGGACTACGCCTCGCTGCTCAACGAGCACTATGCCGACTATTCGGAGCTTTTCAACCGCGTGCGTCTGAACATCAACAACGCTTCGGTTGATGCCAACGACCTGCCCGTGAACCGCCGTCTTGAGGCTTACCGCCAGGGCAAGCCCGACTATTATCTCGAGCAGCTCTACTATCAGTTCGGTCGTTACCTGCTAATCTCGTCGTCGCGTGCCGACAATCTGCCGGCTAACCTGCAGGGCTTGTGGCACAATAACGTCGACGGACCGTGGCGCATCGACTACCATAATAACATCAACCTGCAGATGAACTACTGGCTGGCTTGCCCGACGGGACTCTCGGAGTGCGAGCTGCCGCTCTTCAACTTCATCCGTACGCTCGTGAAGCCGGGCCGCGTAACGGCGAAGTCGTACTTCGGCACACGTGGCTGGACAACGTCCGTATCTGGTAATATCTTCGGCTTCACATCGCCGCTCTCGAGCGAGGATATGTCGTGGAACTTTTCGCCGTTCGCCGGTCCGTGGCTCGCCACACACCTCTGGAACTACTACGATTTTACGCGCGATCGCCATTTCCTTGCTGACAACTACGACATACTGAAGGAGTCTGCCGACTTCGCGTCCGACTATCTCTGGCATCGCGCCGACGGCGTGTACACCGCCGCTCCGTCCACATCGCCCGAGCACGGACCTGTTGACGAGGGTGCTACGTTCGCCCACGCAGTGATACGCGAAGTGCTCCTGGATGCTGTGGAGGCTAACCGCGTGTTAGGTAAGAGTGCCAAGGAGCGCCGCCAGTGGGAGGATGCGTTGAAGCATCTCGCGCCGTATAAGATAGGTCGCTACGGACAGCTCATGGAGTGGTCGACGGACATCGACGACCCGAAGGACGAGCATCGCCACGTGAACCACCTCTTCGGTCTGCACCCGGGTCGCACCGTGTCGCCGGTCACAACGCCCGAACTGGCTAAGGCATCGCGCGTGGTGCTCGAGCATCGCGGCGACGGCGCAACGGGATGGTCGATGGGCTGGAAGCTCAACCAGTGGGCACGCCTGCACGACGGCAATCATGCCTACACGCTCTACGGCAATCTGCTGAAGAACGGCACGCTCGACAACCTCTGGGACACGCACGCTCCGTTCCAAATCGATGGTAACTTCGGCGGAACAGCCGGCGTAACCGAGATGCTTATGCAGAGCCACATAGGATTCGTCCACCTGCTGCCTGCATTACCCGATGCTTGGGCAGAGGGCGCAGTGAGCGGACTGCGTGCAAAGGGCAACTTCACCGTGTCTATCAGCTGGAAGAACGGCAAGCTCGCTGAAGCGACAGTACTCTCCGGCTCGGGCGAACCGTGCGAGGTGCGCTACGGCGAGGCGGTGCTGAAGTTCAAGACAAAGCGAGGCGCAAGCTATAAGGTCGTGTTCTGCGAGAACAAGCTTGTAGGGGGTGCACTTGTCTCAAGTGCACCAACCAAGTAAAATACCAATTAGTTGGTGCACATTCTGTTCGGTTGGTGCACTTGAGACAAGTGCACCCCCATGAAACAACAAAGGTCGAGCGAAGTCGCTCGACCTTTGTTGTCTTTGTATTATTAATACTCATCCTCTTCGTTGCAGTTGTCATCATACTCCCACGAGTCGAAGTAGATGCGCGACGACACATGTTTTGATGTGCTACCATCGCCAGGCCGTGGGTTGTCTATTCCACCTTGTGAGCCAGAACCATCTATGCCCGTAGAGCCAGCCATGATGCTTGTTGTTTCTATTTCCATCGTTGCTATCGATGGCTTTATATAATACTTTTTCATTGTGCTTTAGTATATTACTGGTTAAATGTTGCGTTGTTTACTTCACTACTACTTTCTTGCCGTTCTGAATGTATATGCCACTCTTCAGCGCGCGGAGTGAGTTGCCTACGCACTGTCCCTGCAGATTATACACAGGAGCGTTGCTTTCCTCAGTGTCGAAGATAGTGCCGAGCGATGTTGGTGTTCCGTCGAGGTTAGCGCGCAGTTTCTTGATGTCGGTGCCTTGTGGCACGATGAAGTATGCACGCAAGCCACCGATAGTACGAGCATCGATATCGTCAATCGGGTAGTAGAAGAGGTCGTTGTCGCCAAGGAAGAGCTCTGTCTTGTCGGTCTTCAACAATATCTGGTTGTAGATGCCCTTCATCTGCACTGTGCTTGCATCGCCTACAGCCTGCGGGTTACCGTTCTCGTCGAGTCCTGTTGCCACCATGCTTACTCCCTCGAATGTTGGGTTCTGCACAACGGCATTGCCTGGTTTCATGATGTACGGCTTGCCAGCCTCGATGTTGTCTACAGTTGCGAAGTACACAATGTTGTTGTTGCAGTTGCCTTCGTATGTGCGGAGCTGTGTGCCCTCGCCGAAGTACTGTGTCACCTGGTCCGCATCAAGTGCGAACGGCACGCAGAATGTGTTCCAGTAGTCTTTGCTGAGTGTGCGCTGCAGCGTGACGTTAGCGTATGCACAGTCCTCGATGACGTTTTTGGTCTTTGTCTCGTCCATTGTGTATTCCTTAGGAGTAAGTATTGTGACGATGATTTGTATGGCGCGAACTTGAGCAATAGCCTTGAACTCAACTTCCTTAGCAGAACCCTCCCAAACACCATAGTTAGGATCTGTACAAGTGTAGTTATTGTCCGTCATGGAAGTCAGTTTCTTCAACGAATAATTACTTAAAGAATTATTGCTGCCAATAAACTCAATCTTCGTGATTTTACCAACCTTGGTAGAGATTGTTGTGGAACTGTTCTGATACAATCTGTAAGTATATTCAGTGCCAGTTATTGCTGCGAATGCTGCATTCGTACCATGTATTGTTACTACATCCTGCACTATTTGGTCTTCTTTGCTATTTCCTGTTTGTGTTCCTTTGTGCAGACCTGCGATAAATGTGAATGTCTCGTCCTGCTTTGTGCTGTCGAACACCTTCAGCGTGCATTTCGTCTCTGTCTCCTTATAGGTATCGTTAGCAGCACCGATTGCGGTGATGGTGTATATGCCACGCTTAGAAATCATAATATAGCCGGTTGATGCATCTATCTCAACATTTTCGTCTTTAGGAGATATAGTGTAAGTTACGTTGAGGCTGTGTGGGTTCTGCAGCACATCTGCAGCATTGAATGTTACAATACCTGCTGTTGCTTCTGCTAAATCTGCGTTGTAGCTCTCTGCTGCGAACTTGAAGTCGGCATCAGTTGTGCGTGGGTCTTCCACTTCGAAAGTGTATGATACTTCCGCAGGCTTGTATGAGTCGTTACCGTCAAATTTTGCAGTGATAGTGGTTGTACCAATTTTGCTAATTTGTATTAAGTTGTCTACAATCGTATAGCTATTATCGCTGCTTGTGTATTTGAACGTCTCGCTGTTCAGACCGTTGTCGCATGTGATGTTGCTTGCCAGGTCGTATATATCATCCCCAAGTTTCACCTTTACGGGGTTCGCCTTTACTGCCAAGGCTGCGTCCTTGCGTGAGTCGGAAATGATGAGCTTGTAGGACGCAGTGCCTGCAGCATACTTGTCTGTAGCAGCCGATGTGGCGGTGATGATCACCTCGCCAGTCTTGTACATGTGAATTGTATTGCCCTCAACCTTTGCGGTTGCGTCGTCAGAGCTTGCGTATGTGATAGCAGATGCGTCAAGGTCTTCAGGCTTGGTGATGGTCTGAAGGTCAATAGTGCCCGCTACTAACTCCTTTGTTACTGTAGCTTCGGCGAATGAGAGGGCTGGATTGTCTTTTATGATAAGAGCACTCAGCTCAATCTTTTTGATTTGAGTATAGTTTGTACCTGATTGTATCGTGAAAGTTGCTGTTGGTGACGGAAGTTCGATGCTGACAGTTTTTAGCGATTTGTTTACTTCCGCTTTTGCATCTGTGAGTTCCGCACTATAAAGTTGCGGAGTTTTATTTGTGGCATACGTAACAACCACTTTATATCCAGATGGGAATGATGAGAACGTTGGAGAAATAATTTTTCCTTTCGTCGCTTTCATCTGAATGGAATTATTGGTGAACGTACATTGTGTTAGAGTGAAAGTGTAATCCTTGCCAGCAACACTCTTTAATTGGCGTGGTGTGTTATTATTGTCATCATACGCACCACCGATAAGTGATTGATTGTATGTTGAACAATCGAATACGATAGTACTTTCATCTATTTTTTGCTGATTTGTAATCTGATACGTAGCGGTGGAGCCAGAGTATTGTGTTGGGTCTGCAGGTGTGAATGTAGCGGTAATGGTTGTTGTGCCATATACAGTTGGGTTGATGGTTACTGCGCCCGTTGTGGGGTTGACAGTAGCCACTGCGTCGCCCGAAGCTGCGTATGTGATAGTGCCGGCAATGTTGCTGGCTTCGGTAGCGGTGTAGCCCGTGAAGTCTGTGCCGGCATCGGTCTTGCCTTCGGTAAGAGTGACGTCGGTGCCGTTAAAAGAGAGAGAAGTAGCGGTGTGGTTGTCCTTGTTTTCGACAACGTATGAGTCGGTAGATGTTTGGTAGGTGTCTGTTTTAGGCAGGGTGGCTGTGATGGTAGCCTTGCCAAACTTGGTGTTGGTGAATGTCAGTTCGCCGGTTTTAGAGTCAACGGTTACGATGTCCGCGTCAGAGCTTGCATATTCAATAAGGTTAGACAAGTTGGTGTTGTCGTCGCTCTTTGTAGCGGTAGCTTTAGGCGCAGTAAAACCATCAAGCTTGCCATTGGTGAATGTGAATGTCTTGCCGGAGTCGGTGCCAAAGGTGGTTGTGGTGGCAGAAGAAGTAGAGCTGGTTGTATATTTGTAATAGCTAATCTTAGTTGCTTTTATATTATTGTTCGTATAAGCTCTCCAATCCTTATTTGAGTAGATGCAAATATATCTATTTGTTGATGTATTTAAAAGTCCTTCATATTGTTTAGAGCTAATAGCAACATATTTAAATGTCTTGTTGGTGCCTGTTGAGCCAATACCTAAATCGGTGCTATTGCTACTACTATATAGCCATGCTTTTTTATTGCCATTAGGATAGAATGTATATTTCTCTTCGCTCTTCTCAATATTCCATTTTAGGTTGTCTGTAACATCCCCAGTGATTTGATTGCCATCTGTAGAAATTGTAATTGCAACAGCTGCAGGTTTTTTGTTTGTTTCTGTATTCGGAAGTGCATAGGTTTTGTTTGAGATTGTTCCCACAATGACGAATACGTCATCGGTTGTCAAATCAGTCAAACTCACCTTTTCCCAAGTCTGACTATACCCCCCCACCGTGCACACAATCGTGAGCAGCGTGAGCATAAAAAATCGTAAATGTTTAGTCATAATATGTAATTTTTAATGTTATAGGCTTGTCGTTATGTCGTTAAAATTACGAGCGTTGTAGTTGAGATAAGGGATGTTGTTTCTTTGGATACAAAATTACATCTAATATTTTTTATTTGTATTAAAATAATATTTAAATAATGTAAAAAGGGTATGGCAAGAATGCCATACCCTCCTATTGGTCTGTGGTTGCGTGGGTATGGCAAGGATGCCATGCCCTCCTATTGGTTTGTGGTTGCGTGGGTATGGCAAGGATGCCATACCCTCCTATTATTACTCATAAACCCAGTAGCCGGTGGTCTGCTGCTGTGCTGTGCCG
>OIBO01000275.1_pt1 | contig 12313 bp, 9 predicted proteins | sample 1581071 | NCBI WGS metagenome assembly OIBO01 (sample SAMEA3882504, study PRJEB24775) | human gut metagenome | biome: human-associated habitat; feature: intestine environment; material: feces | place: Netherlands | collected 2009/2010 | reverse complement strand
CTGCGTCGGTCGTTGCGTATGTCTGCGTCGGTCGACGCGGATGATTTTTCTTGCTTTTTTATTCCAAATAAGTGTAGCCGTAGAGACCTGAGCGATAGTTGCTGAGGAACTCCTTGCCCTCTTCGAGCGAGATCTTGCCCGCCTTGACGCTCTTCGTCACCCATATCTCGAGCTGGCGCACGAGTTTCTTCGGGTTGTACTGCACGTAGTCGAGCACCTCTTCAACGGTCTCACCGTCGAAGATTTGGTCGATGTGGTAGGTGTCGTCCTTCACCGAGATGTGCACGGCGTTGGTGTCGCCGAAGAGGTTGTGCATATCGCCCAATATCTCCTGGTATGCGCCGACGAGGAACACGCCTAAGTAGTACTCCTCGTTCTTCTTTATCGAGTGTACGGGCAGCACGTGCGATGCCTGTCGGTTGGTCACGAAGTTGGCTATCTTGCCGTCCGAGTCGCAAGTTATGTCCTGCAGCGTAGCGTTGCGCGTAGGGCGCTCGTCGAGACGCTGAATGGGCACGATAGGGAAGAGCTGGTCGATAGCCCATGCGTCGGGCAGCGACTGGAAGAGCGAGAAGTTGCAGAAGTACTTGTCGGCAAGCATCTTGTCGAGTCCGCGCAGCTCGTCGGGCATGTGCTTCATCGTTTTCGCTATGCTGTTCACCTCGCGGCAGATGCTCCAGTACATGCTCTCGATCTCGGCGCGGGTGCGCAGGTCGACGATGCCATGCGAGAAGAGGTCGAGTGCTTCTTCGCGTATCTGCTCGGCATCGTGCCAGTTCTCGAGCATCGTGCGCGGACTGAGGTTGTCCCATATCTCGTAGAGGTCCTTCACGAGCTGGTGGTCGCTGTCTGTAGGCTCAAACTCCTCGCGCATCTGTGGCAGCGAAGTGGTCTCAAGCACGTCGATGATGAGCACCGAGTGGTGGGCAGACAGTGAGCGTCCGCTTTCGGTGATGAGGTTCGGGTGCGGTATCTCGTTCTTGTCCGATGCGTCGACGAAGGTGTACACGCAGTCGTTCACGTACTCCTGGATAGAGTAGTTAACCGAACTCTCTGAGCTCGACGAGCGTGTGCCGTCGTAGTCGACACCGAGTCCGCCACCGCAGTCGACGAAGTCGATGTTGTAGCCTAACTTGTGCAGCTGTACGTAGAAGTTGGCAGCCTCGCGCAGTGCGGTCTGTATGCGTCGTATCTTTGTTATCTGCGAGCCGATGTGGAAGTGGATGAGTCGCACGCAGTCGTGCAAGCCCTTCTCGTCGAGTATCTGCAGTGCTTGCAGCAGCTCCGACGAGCGCAGACCGAACTTCGATGCGTCGCCGCCGCTCTCCTGCCACTTGCCCGAGCCTGATGAAGCCAACTTGATGCGTATGCCGATGTTTGGACGTACGCCGAGCTTCTTTGCGGCAGAGGCGATGAGACCTATCTCGTTCATCTTCTCAACGACGATGAAGATGCGTTTGCCCATCTTCTGCGCGAGCAGCGCCAGCTCGATGTAGCTCTGGTCCTTGTAGCCGTTGCATACGATGATGGAGTCGCTCTGGCACTGCACAGCGATTACGGCGTGCAGCTCTGGCTTTGAGCCACACTCCAGTCCGAGGTTGAATTTGCGTCCGTGCGAGATAATCTCCTCTACGACGGGCTGCATTTGGTTCACCTTGATAGGGTAGACGATGAAGTTCTCGCCCTTATAGTTGTACTCCTCAGCTGCCTTCTTGAAGCAGCTCGATGTCTTCTCGATGCGGTTGTCGAGAATGTCTGGAAAGCGCAGCAGCACTGGCGGTGTCACGTCGCGCAGCTGCAGTTCGTCCATCACATCGCGCAGGTCGATTTGTACGTTGTCCTTGCAGGGTGTTACGTACATATCGCCCTTGTCGTTCACACCGAAGTAGGATGTGCCCCAACCGTTAATGTTGTAGAGTTCGCGTGAATCATCAATGGTCCATTTCTTCATCTCTCGAGTATTTTTCTCAGGTTTTCTATTGTTGTTTGTATTTTCGTGAAGTTGTCGAGCAAGTCGACGTTTAATGTATAATTAGCTTTTGAGTAGAACGGCTCCTCGTCGGGCGACTTGCCGAGCAGCAGCGGGCGCACGCGGCGTCCCATCTGCAGATGCTCGTAGAGCACTTCGGGCGATGCCTTCAGGTACACCACCTGCGCCTGCGAGTTCATGTAGTCGATGTTGTCGTAGAAGCAGGGTGTGCCGCCACCGCATGAGACGACTACGTTTTCAAACTCCGCCACTTCGTGCAGCATGTTGTGCTCGATGCGGCGAAATCCTTCCTCGCCTTTCTCGTCGAATATCTGCTTTATGGTGCGGCGCATACGTGTCTCTATGTACCAGTCGAGGTCGTAGAACGGCACGCCGAGTTCCTGCGCGAGAGCCTTGCCGATGGTTGTCTTGCCGGCTCCCATATAGCCGATGAGGATTATTCTTGTCATTATTTCTTCTTGACTGTGGTGCGCTTCTTCGGTGCCGGTGGGTTCTTGATGATGTCCATGCACTGCTCGTAGGTCAGTTCGGCTGCCTTCTCGTGCAAGTCGCGCGGTATGCGGTAGTTGGCTCCGTCGTAGGCTATGTACGGACCGTAGCGGCCGTTGAGCACCTCGAGCTTCGGGTCTTCGTCGAACTTCTTCAGGTGGCGCTGCTCCTCTGCCTTGCGCTTCTCCTCGATGAGGCTGATAGCTGTGTCGAGTGTTACGGTCATCGGGTCCTCGTCCTTAGGCAGCGATACGTACTTCTTGTTGTGCAGCACGTACGGACCGAAGCGACCTGCGCCTATGGTGACGGTCTTGCCCTCGTATTCGCCGATGGTGCGTGGCAGTTTGAACAGTTCGAGTGCTTCCTCCAGCGTGATTGTCTCCATGCTCTTGTCGGCAGGCATCTGCGCGAAGCGTGGCTTCTCGTCGTCATCGGCTGTGCCTATCTGCACCACCGGACCGTAGCGGCCTATCTTCACGAACACAGGGTGTCCGCTTGCGGGGTCGGTGCCCAACTGACGTTCGCCTGCCTTGTGCTCCGAGCGGGCGTTCATCACCTTGTCTACGGTAGGCTCAAACTCCTGGTCGAAGTGCTTCATCATGTCTGTCCACTCCTCCTTGCCGTCGGCAATCTGGTCGAACTGCTGCTCCACCTTTGCTGTGAAGTTGTAGTCCATGATAGCAGGGAAGTTCTCCATGAGGAAGTCGTTCACTACGATGCCTATGTCGGTAGGTAGCAACTTGCCCTTTTCATTGCCGGTCAGCTCCATCTTGCGTGTCGGTGTTATCTTGATGCCGCGCAGGGTGTCGATGACGTACGGACGCTCCTCGCCCTTCTTGTCGCCCTTGATGACGTATTCGCGCTGCTGAATAGTAGAGATTGTCGGTGCGTATGTTGACGGACGACCTATGCCCAATTCCTCCAGCTTGTGTACGAGGCTTGCTTCGGTGTAGCGTGTGGGGCCCTGCGAGTATCGTTCTGTTGACGAAATTTCGCGGCGTGTGAGCACGTCGCCCTCCTTGATAGGCGGTAGGTTGTGAGCGAACTCGTCCTGCTGATCAGCGTCGTCGTCGGTCGACTCGCGATATACCTTGATGAAGCCGTCGAACTTCACCACTTCGCCGTTAGCGATGAAGCGCTCGTCGAACTTCGACGAAGCGATGCTCACAGTAGTCTTCTCAATCTGTGCCTCTGCCATCTGGCTTGCTGCGGTACGCTTCCAGATGAGGTCGTAGAGTCGACGCTCCTGCGCTGTTCCTTCGATGGTGATGTTAGCCATGTATGTCGGGCGGATTGCCTCGTGAGCCTCCTGCGCTCCCTTCGAGTGAGTGTGGAAGTTGCGTGGCGAGCTGTATTCTTCGCCGTAGAGCTTTATTATCTCCTCCTTCGCTGCACCGATGCACAGGTTGGAGAGGTTCACGCTGTCAGTACGCATGTATGTGATGAGACCGCTTTCGTACAGACGCTGTGCCACCATCATGGTCTGCGACACTGAGAAGCCGAGCTTGCGGGCTGCTTCCTGCTGCAGCGTAGAGGTTGTGAACGGCGGAGCGGGCATACGTTTCAATGGTTTCTTCGTCACGTTGGCTACGCTGAACTCTGCGTCCTTACACTTCTCCAAGAATGCGATTGCCTCCTCGTGTGTTGAGAAACGCTTGTCGAGTTCTGTCTTCACCTCCGACTGCGATCCGTCGGCGTTTGTGATGGCGAAGATGGCGTTGATGCGGTAGTAGGGTTCGCTCTTGAACTGCTGTATCTCGCGTTCGCGCTCTACGATGAGACGCACGGCTACCGACTGCACACGGCCTGCTGAGAGTGCCGGCTTCACCTTACGCCACAACACTGGCGAGAGTTTGAAGCCCACGATGCGGTCCAATACGCGGCGTGCCTGCTGCGCATTAACGAGGTTCATGTCCAAATGGCGTGGGTTCTCGATAGCTGCGAGAATTGCCGGTTTTGTAATTTCGTGGAATACGATGCGGTTCGTAGACGCTTCGTCCAGTCCGAGCACTTCGCAAAGGTGCCATGAGATGGCTTCTCCTTCGCGGTCCTCATCGGATGCGAGCCATACCTTGTCGGCTTTCTTTGCACTCTCGCGGAGGCGTTTCACAAGTTCCTCCTTGTCCTTCGGTATGACGTAAGCTGGCTGCAGCGTGTCTTTGTCTATGCTGAGTTCTTTCTTCTTAAGGTCGCGGATATGACCGTATGACGACATCACCTTGAAGTCGTTGCCCAAGAATTTCTCAATTGTCTTAGCCTTTGCGGGGCTCTCGACGATAACTAAGTTTTCTTGCATTTTCTATATTGTTCTTTAATTTGGGCGCAAAAGTAAGCATATTTTTCTACATACACATTATTATATATGGAAAATTATGTTTTATTAAAAAGCGATTGCCCCGTATCGGGGCGTTTCCTTAGCTGCTATGAACACGTATCGTGGCGCTTCTTCACAAACAGATGCTTTCTACCTCCTGCACTTGCTCGCTCAGAAAATGGCTGTCGCCGGTGATGATGATTGTGTTGGAGCTGGTGGGCGTGAAGCGTGCGAATGCTTGCTCATCTATTTCGCCTGTACAGACGTAGTGAAGGTTGCCGATGCTGATGCGCTCGCCACGCTGACAGCCACGTAGGGTTACGCGGATGAGGTGGCGCTCGTTGGGCACAAGGTGCACTATGAGTGTGTCGGCACTCTGTTCGGTGAAGAGTGGGGTGTAGATGCGGCGCATGTGGGCAGCGTTGTCAACGAGTGGATTGATGCGCACGGGCGAGTAGCCACAGATGTCCTCGGCGGAAAGGAGTGGTAAGGTGTTGAGATGTTGAGGTGGTGTTGTGTTGTGATGTTGAGGTGGTGTTGTGGTGTTGTGGTGAGATGTTGATAGGTTGAGGTGTTGAGGTGTTGAGATTTGCTCTACAGCCTGCCACAGTGCTAACGGCTGATCTGTGTCTGTCCAGCGATAGGGGTATGTGTTGCGGTTCATTGCTTCGCCGCTGTCGTGCGTCTGCCAAGTGTCGGCATGTCGACAAAGCCAGCCGTCGGTATCGTTCGTTGCGAAGTGCGAACTGTCGGCAGCGATGCCGTAGAAGCTGACGCTCACTTGTCGGCGTGTGCGTGTTGAAGGGCAGTAGAGTAGGGCGATGGCGTTGCTATCGGGGCGCAGAAAACGGCGCACGTCGTAGCTGATAGCCATGACAGTGGTGTCGTTCGGTGTGCGGTCAGGTGTGAAGAGGGCAGTCGACACGTTGCGCCCGTTCACGTAGAGCACGAACCGCCCCGTCGTGGCGACGTGTATGTATGCTGTGCGTGGCATATCCTGCTTTTCTGTCACAAGCGTGCGGCGAAACCACACGTGCGATGTGTCGTCGGGCGCAGGGTGCGACATCCAACGACAACCGAAGTCGCCAGCCGTGGCGGTGGCAAGCGATGCGGCAAAGAGTATGAGGATATGTATTAGGCGAAGCATTCTTGAGTTGGCTTTTATACAAATGCAAAAAGGCTTGTACCCGATTTGTGTCATCTTGGTACAAGCCTTTGTATGTTTACGCGTCAATGTTAGCGTATGTTGCGTGCTCTTCGATGAACTTACGGCGTGGTTCTACGTCGTCGCCCATGAGCATTGAGAAGATCTCGTCTGCTTCAGCAGCGTTCTCGATAGTCACCTGGCGCAGCAGGCGTGTCTTCGGGTCCATGGTTGTCTCCCAAAGCTGCTCTGCGTTCATCTCACCGAGACCCTTGTAACGCTGTGTGTGTATCGACTTGCCGTCGTCTACGCCACCTGCGTACTTGTCGAGGAATGCCTGGCGCTGCTGATCTGTGTAGCAGTACTCCTTCACCTTGTTCTTGTAGGTGCAGAGGTAGAGCGGTGGGTTGGCGATGTAGAGGTGTCCCTCCTGGATAACCTTCGGCATGAAGCGGTAGAAGAGTGTCATGATGAGTGTGTCGATGTGTGAGCCATCGACGTCGGCATCGGTCATGATGATAATCTTGTCGTAGCGGAGCTTGTCGATGTTTGCTTCCTTGTCGTCCTCACCCTCTACACCGAAGCGTACGCCGATGCTCTGGATGATATTCATCACCGACTCCGACTCGAACACCTTATGCCACATCACCTTCTCTACGTTCAGGATCTTACCGCGCAACGGCAGGATTGCCTGTGTGTAGCGGTCGCGTCCCTGCTTTGCAGAGCCACCCGCAGAGTCACCCTCGACGAGGAATATCTCGCACTTCTTCGGGTCGCGGTTAGAGCAGTCGGCGAGCTTGCCGGGGAGTCCGCCGCCGGTCATCGGGTTCTTGCGCTGTACGCTCTCGCGAGCCTTGCGTGCTGCGATACGCGCTGTTGCTGCAAGGATTACCTTGTCGCATATCATCTTCGCTTCCTTCGGGTTCTCCTCAAGATAGTTGGTGAGAGCCTCGCCTACAGCCTGCTGCACGGCACCTGCCACCTCGCTGTTGCCGAGCTTGGTCTTTGTCTGACCCTCGAACTGTGGCTCTGCCACCTTGATCGAGATTACGGCTGTGAGTCCTTCGCGGAAGTCTTCGCCTGCAATTTCTATCTTCGCCTTCTCAATCTGCTTCGAGATAGCAGGGTCGTTGTCGGCGTAAGTCTTCAGGGTGCGTGTGAGGGCTGCGCGGAAACCGGTGAGGTGTGTACCGCCCTCTATGGTGTTGATGTTGTTTACGTACGAGTGGATGTTCTCCGAGTAGTCGGTGTTGTACATCACTGCCACTTCGATAGGTATGCCCTGCTTCTCTGTCTTCAGATAGATAACGTCGTCGAAGAGGTGTGTGCGGTGGCGGTCTACGTAGCGCACGAACTCCTTAAGTCCGTCCTTAGCGTGGAACACCTCTTCGCGTGTCTTGCCCTCTTCGTTGGGGCGCATGTCGCGCAGAGTGATGCGGATGCCGGCGTTGAGGAACGCAAGCTCGCGCATACGGCGTGCGATGATGTCCCACTGGTAGTGGGTTGTGGTGAACACTGTTGGGTCGGGCCAGAACTGCTGGCGTGTACCGCGCTTGTCGGTCTCGCCTACTACCTTCACGGGGTAGAGCGGCTTGCCCTTCTCGTATTCCTGCTGGTATATCTTTCCGTTGCGGAACACCTGCGACTTCATGCGTGTCGAGAGTGCGTTTACGCAGCTCACACCCACACCGTGCAGACCACCGCTGACCTTGTATGAACCCTTGTCGAACTTACCGCCGGCGTGGAGCACTGTCATTACGACCTCCAGAGCCGACTTGTGCAGCTTGGCGTGCATGTCTACAGGGATGCCTCGACCGTTGTCCTGAACGGTGATCGATTCGTCTTCGTTGATTGTTACCTCGATGTCAGTGCAATAGCCTGCCATTGCCTCGTCAATAGAGTTGTCAACGGTCTCGTTCACGAGGTGATGCAGACCCTTTTCGCTGATGTCGCCGATGTACATTGCCGGGCGCTTGCGCACGGCCTCAAGTCCTTCCAGAACTTGTATGTTACTTGCCGAGTAGTTGTTCTCGGTGTTTTGTATTTCTGCCATTTTCGATTATCTATGTTTGGACTACAAAAGTACTAATTTTCCGTGACTTACGGAAATATTAAGCCTTAAAAATGCGCAAACAAAAAAAAAGGTCACACTTCGTTTGAAGTATGACCTTAGTATGGGGTTCTGTCAACACGCTCTTAGCCGAGCTTGCTGATATGCAGACACAAACTTGACTTCAAGTTTGCAGCTTTGTTCTTGTGGATAATGTTAGTCTTTGCCAACTTGTCCAGCATTTTCTGAACAGAAGGATAGAGCTTTACTGCCTCTTCCTTGTCCGTCATTGCGCGCAGCTTGCGAACTGCATTACGCATAGTCTTTGCGTAGTATCTGTTGTGCAAAGCCTTAACCTTGTCCTGACGGATTCTCTTAAGTGATGATTTGTGGTTTGCCATCTTGTTTTTTCAGTTTTTTTATTTTTTATTGTAGTCCCTAGGAGAGTCGAACTCCTCTTTAGAGAATGAAAATCTCTCGTCCTAACCGATAGACGAAGGGACCAACACTACTTGCATTTTTGCGGATGCAAAGGTACTGCTTTATTTTAAACCCACCAAATTTTCTTTGTTCTTTTTTCTTTAAATAGTGCTTTTTTCATTAATTTTGCCCTTAAATAGACCAAAACAATCAAAAAATGCTGGAAAAAACGCGCGCAATAGTGCTTAACTCATTGAAATACGGCGAGTCGCAAATGATTGTGGATATGTACACCGAAGGGCGTGGTCGTCTCTCTTTCATACAGCGCATACCGCGTCAGGGGCGTGCGGGCATAAAGAAACAGTACTTCCAACCGCTTACCATCCTCGACATCGAGTTCGACTACCGTGCTACGCAGCGCTTGCATAAGTTGCGCTCGGCTGCGGTGGCTTTCCCGTTCCGCTCGTTGCCCTTCGATATGGCTAAGCTGTCGATAGCCCTGTTTGCGGCTGAGTTCACCATTTACGTCACGCGCTCTGAGCAAGCCGACCCTGCCCTGTATGCCTTCATTGAGCATAGTGTGCGGTGGTTGGATGCCTGTGACGGCAGTTTCGCCAATTTCCACATTATATATATGTTGCACCTCACGCGCTTCTTAGGCTTCTATCCTAACGTGGAGGATGCCACCAGCGGTTGCTGTTTCGATATGCGCGAGGGTTGTTTTGTGTCTGTGGCACCTCCTCATACCGACTTTCTACCTCCGCACGAGGCTGAGAAGATTGGTTTGCTGCTACGTCTGAGCTACGCCACGATGCGCTTGCTGCGCCTCACACGCGAGGAGCGCAACCGTTGTGTCGACGTAGTGCTTGCCTACTACCGCCTGCACCAGCCCGACTTTCCCGATATGAAGTCGCTCGCGGTGCTGAGGGAGCTGTTCGGGTAAAAGTAAAAGAGTAAAAAAGTAAAAGAGTAAAAAGGGTTGGCTAAGGCTTAGTTATTAAGGCTTAGAAAGGCTTAAAGAGGCTTGGTTCGGCTTAAACGCTCCCTTAATGAGGCTTAAACGCTGCCATAAAAAAGAAGAATAATAACCATAAAAACCAAAAGATATGACAAAAATCCGCATTCCGGCAATGGACATCGCGCGTCGTCACCCGCTTTTCTTGAAGGGAACGACCGATGCTGCATACGCACGCTTTGCTTCAGATCTGGCAGAGCTGATGGAGAAACTGAACATTGAAGAATTTAAAGGTGACAACCTGCGTGAGCTTGCTATCGTGCTCACGATGTATTATGAGGATATGATTTCCGACCTCGGCATCTGGAACGCGCTCACCGATAGCTTCCAGGAGTTGTACGGTCGTCAGCTGCCTTTCTACGATGTAGACATGCAGAACTATTATCGCAACGAGCCGAACGTAGAGGACATACGCTTCCTCATCTGGTTGCTTATGACGCGCACCGAGCCGTCGGCTGTGGTGTCGCCCGACACGCCGGCTCTTGAGGCTGCTGCACGCACGGCGTGCTCGCTCATGGATAAGCGTTTCGAGGATATGCCCGTGAACGAGGAACTGAAGGAGTTCTTTACAAAGGCTGAGTTTGCGCAGAACTTCTACGCGCAGCTCGATCTTATGAAGTGGTCGTACTTCGCTTGCTACGCTTCGTGCAACGAGAATGCGCCGATGCTCATACGCCAGCAGGCGCAGCGTCTCTCGTTCTCGCTCAACTGTCCGCCGCCCATCGCCGTGAACGTGGCTGAGAGCATCGCCATGTTCGAGAACCGTCTGCAACCGCTCGCTATGCGCCCGCAGGACTGGCTGGCACGCATCGTGCGCAACAACGGCAATGCTGAGGCTGCCGACAGGATTGCTTCGCAGCGTTATCTGCCGTTCGATTTCTATCTCATCACCGATGCCGTGAAGGGCGAGAGCATGACGTTCGAGTCGCTGCGTGGCGAGAAGTTCACGCTCAGCGACCACGGCTTGAGCCATCCGCAGCCGGAGTGTTACGACAGCAAGTCGGCAATGGCGTTCTTCGTGGAGTACGATGGCGAATTCTACATCGGCTCGCAGGGCTCTTGGTCGAACAACACCGAGGCGTTCGACACAGAGAAGAAGGCGCGCAAGCATAACACAATGCTCTGCATCGACAACCGTCGCAAGCTCATCGAGGAGAACAGTGGCTCGCCGTTGTTCTACTTCAACAATGCCGACATGCTGCGCCTGTTCCTCACCGACCGTGTAGGACTTCCGAAGAAGACTGTGTCGCAGCTCACGCTGCCACAGGAGGAGATGGACTTCACCGTCTTTGTGCGCGAGTCGGACTTCAACGTGGTCTATTTCCCCAACGTGGCGCGACTCATCTGCGACCCACGCAACCCGCTCTACGATGCCGAGTATGCCAAGGCGAACACTTTTGGCAACATCTTCATGCTGCCGGGCGACATGCTCCGCTACCTCCACGAGCACGATATGCTGCCCGAGGCGCGTATCAACTGCTTCGGCGGTGAGGAGGATGGCAAGAAGATTGTGAAGGACAACTTCGACTTCTTCGCACGCATGATGCAGGGCAGTGCTTACTAAGCATCGGCATCTGCGCATAAGCAGATGCCGATAATAATATAATGTAATAAAGAATTGGGTATTATGAATATAAAAAGTGTACTTGTGCTTTTGGCGTTCGGCCTGTCAGCCTGTAGCAGTGGCAGATATGCCGGCGTGCCGAAAGAGTATCATGCGTTGATTGACCGGACGATTGCCACGGCAGGCGACAATGCCAAGGAGTTGAAGAAGGTATTGAAGGAAGTGCCCCGCAACGAACGCGAGGGCATGACGTTCCTCATTTCGTACATGCCGGAGCGCGACGCAAAGTCGCTCTCTGCAGACTTCCTTCTTGAGAACGTTGAGTACGCCTACAAGGCTCGCGCCGAGTTTCCGTGGGCTAAGGAGGTGCCCGACAGCGTGTTCCTGAACGACGTGGTGGCTTACGCTAATCTGAACGAGAACCGCGAAAGTTGGCGTAAGGACTTCTACGAACGCTTCAAGAAGTACGTGGCTCCGTGCAAGACGATGCGTGAGGCTATCGACTCGGTGAACAAGAACGTGCGCAACGAGCTGCTCGTCGACTACAATACGAAGCGCGAGAAGCCCGACCAGGCTCCTTACGAGTCGATGCGCCAGCACATGGCTTCGTGCTCCGGCCTCTCAATCCTGCTTACCGATGCGTTCCGCGCCGTAGGCATTCCGTCGCGCGTGGCTGGCACTCCGGCTTGGCACGACGACCGTGGCAACCACAACTGGAATGAGGTGTGGATCGACGGTCAGTGGCGCTTCACGGAGTACTATCCTTCCGACGACCTCGACCAGTCGTGGTTCCTAACCGATGCCGGCAAGGCTATAAAGGAGGACGTAAGAAAGGCAATATATGCGGCTTCGTTCAAACCGACAGGCTGTTACTTCCCGTTGGTTTGGGATGAAGACATACGCTATGTTCACGCAGAGAATGTCACCGACCGCTACACGAGTCTCTACCGTGCGCAGCTCGCTGCCACGCCTGCCGACGGCAAGCACGTGGCTCTGCGCGTGATGGTGTTCAAGGATAAGGACCACGCCGAGGCTTCGGGCGACCGCGTGGCTACCAATCTCGATGTGTTCAAGGGCGATAAGCAGCTCTACGGTGGTCGCAGCACGGGCGCTACGCAGGACATGAACGATGTGCTTACGTTCAATGTGGAGAAGAACCAGCAGTACATCGTGAAGTTCATGAACGGCAAGGGCGAGATGCAGACGCAGACCGTTGACGTTGGAGACAATACCACAACGCTCAAGCTCTACATGCAGTAATCCTTCAGGGGGTGCACTTGTCTCAAGTGCACCAACGTAGCAGCAGTGCACCTTATGTTTTGTTGGT
>OIBO01000264.1_pt1 | contig 12551 bp, 9 predicted proteins | sample 1581071 | NCBI WGS metagenome assembly OIBO01 (sample SAMEA3882504, study PRJEB24775) | human gut metagenome | biome: human-associated habitat; feature: intestine environment; material: feces | place: Netherlands | collected 2009/2010 | reverse complement strand
ATGCTTTTTCATACAGAACGCCAAGCTGTGCGATTCCTTTTGACTTTGCTTCCTCAAACCGTGCCATCTCCGCATCCGGATTTTCCACTTTCACACGTTTTACCTGACGCTCATTCTTTTTGTATACGCGGATCTTTCCGATCGCAATGCCGGAAAATACGCTTTTTCCCTGATAAATCTGCATAAGTTTTCTCCACCTTTGTTCTCGATATCCGAATTTTCTGTCCAGACAGCCGGAGCGTGTTCAAAAAGGATTTCTTAGTTTCAGAAAGTTTTTCAAACACGCTCCTGCCGATTACTATATTGTAATTCTCCAGAGCCCCATCTCAATTCCGCTTACGCTCCATTTCGATGTGGCTTCTCGCCATATGAAATTCCAGAAAAAAGCACTCATTCATGCAAGCATGATTCGCACTTTTTTCTTCCATTCCGCATGGCTCTGTAGAATTACAAGTTCTCTTTCATGAAATTGCTGATTGCTTCGTATGCAGCATCTTCATCTGCTCCATCGAAGGTCAGGGTAACTTCTTCGCCCTGTTTTACAGCCAGTCCCATGATGCCGAAGATGGCTTTGCAGTTCATGGCTTTTCCGTCTTTTGCGATCTTGATATCACAGGAAAATTCTTTGACTGCTTTTACCAGCATTCCTGCCGGACGAGCGTGGATTCCTTCGTTATCTGTGATTACATACTTAAATTCTTTCATTTTCATACCTCCATAAATATTACATTTTGTGATTTTCATTCTATTCATTTTTTACAGGTCTGTCAATATTTCTACTGGCAAACCTGTACTTTAACATTTATTTCCTAAGCGACTTTCTTTTTCAGCACTCCTAAGAGTACCGTCGAGATCGCCATGCCAACCACCAGTGCCAGCAGATAGAACAACGGATTTCCCATGACTGGGAATACGAAGATTCCGCCATGTGGTGCCATCAGTGTACATCCAAACAGCATTGACATTCCACCGGCAATTGCTGAACCGATGATACAAGATGGAAGTACATGCAGCGGATCAGATGCTGCAAATGGGATTGCTCCTTCTGTGATAAATGCAAGTCCCATAACAAAGTTGGTCGGTCCTGCTTCTCTTTCGGATTTTGTAAATTTGTTCTTAAATAATAATGTTGCAAGGGCGATCGCACATGGAGGCGTCATTCCTCCGATCATAACCGCTGCCATGATGTCATAGTTTCCTGCTGCGATTGCCGCTGTACCGAATACATATGCTGCTTTGTTGAACGGGCCTCCCATATCGATTGCCATCATTCCGCCAAGGATCAGTCCAAGCACGATCTTACTTGAGCCGCCCATTCCTGTCAGTCCATTGTTCAGTGCTGTGTTGATCGCACCCATGATCGGTTCTACTGCAAAGTTCATAAGGAGACCGATTCCCAGAATTCCAAATACCGGATAGATCAGTACCGGTGCAATTTTCTCAAGTGCTTCCGGAAGTTTATCACATAATTTTCTAAGAAGGAGAATCAGATATCCAGATACAAAACCTGCTACCAGTGCTCCAAGGAATCCTGATTTTCCATTTGCTGCCATAAGTCCGCCTACAAAACCAACTGCAAGTGCCGGTCTGTCACCGATCGCTTCGCCGATATAGCCAGCCAGTACCGGAAGCATCAGTCCAAATGCAAGATTGCCAATTGTCTTAAGCTGTGCCGCTACCGGTGTGATCGTGCCGAAGTTACCTCTGTCTGCTGCTGATAATGCATTCATATCTACACAGAGTCCGTCAATCAGGAATGCAAGTGCGATCAGGATACCTCCACCTACTACGAACGGAAGCATATGTGATACTCCATTCATAAGCTGTGTATAGATCCGATGTCCGATTCCACTTGATTTGCCGCTGTTGCTTTCCTTTACTTCTGCTCCGTTTGCTGCATGATATACAGGGACATCTCCGTTAATCACACGGTCTACCAGTTCATCTGCTTTACTGATTCCGTCTGATACCTGACAGATGATTACTTTCTTTCCGTCAAAACGATCCATCGGAACCTGTGTGTCTGCTGCAACAATAATGCACTCTGCCTCTGCGATCTCTGCTTTTGTGAGCACATTCTTGGCACCGCCGGAACCTCTCGTCTCAACTTTGATCCGGTATCCAAGCTCTTTTGCTTTTTTCTCGAGTGCTTCTGCCGCCATATAAGTATGTGCGATACCGGTTGGGCAGCCGGTAACTGCCAGGATCAGTTTTCCATTGGAAGCCGGTGCTTCTGCCTTCTGTTCCTCTTCTTTTTTCTCTTCCTCAGCATCTTTTTCTGCCTCTGCTGCATCGATCACGTGTAAAAATTCATCAACCGTCTTTGCATTGCGCAGGTTTGCTGTAAAATCCTCGTCCATCAGTAACACAGACAATTTGCTGAGCACGTCGAGATGAACGTTCTCTTTTGTGTTCGGGGCAGCGATCAAAAAGATCAGGTTTACTTTCTCACCGTCTAAGGAATCAAAGTCAACTCCTTCCGGTACAACCATCGCTGCAAGCCCCGGTCTTGACACCGAATCCGATTTGCAGTGCGGAATCGCAATTCCCTCGCCGATTCCTGTGGTACTTTCTTCTTCTCTTGCATATACCTGCTTTCTATATGCTTCTTTGTCATTGATCTTTTCGCTCTTTACCATGAGATCAACGATCTGGTCGAGCGCTTCGCTCTTGCTCTTTGGCGATGCATCCAAAAGAATACTTCTTGCATCCAGCAAATCTGTGATTCTCATATGATTTTCCCTCCTGTTGATAAATATATTTTCTTTGCAACACTTCTCTCTTTTATGCCTGATCCTACACGTACTGTGATCCACAAAGGATGGTTTCCGGATACCTTTTCCGATGTCACAGATGAAACTTTTTGTTTTGTATCTCTGGACGCAGATCTCTATGCTCCAACTGCAGCCGCACTTCCTCTGTTCTATGAACGCCTGGCCACCGGAGGAGTTCTCCTGATCCACGATGTGTACAGTACACAGTTTTCCGGATGTCGAAAAGCGGTCGGGGAATTCTGTCTGAAAAACCATCTGTTTGCAGATCCTGTATGCGATCTGCATGGAAGCGCAATGATCCGAAAATTATAAAAAGAAACGCCGGAACCGGTATTTACCGGAACCAGCGTTTCTTTTTCATTTATTTATTTATTTATTGTATAGCCCTTTTCCACGTCCATGCCTAACCTTTATAAAATTCCTTTCAGAACATTTTCCAACGCTTCTCATGGAAGTAATTTCAGGACTGGCCAATCAAAAAAATAACCGCTAGAAGCCTTGATTTCTAGCGGTTCTACGTGCGTTAGAGGTTGCTGCGTGCCAGTGGCACGCGTTTAGCAACGACCGGAGCGAAGCGTAGATCGAACCCGTTCGAGTCCGACCCGGACTCGAATAAAAAATAAGACAGTGCATTTGCACTGTCTTATTTTTTATTAGCGTGCGTTAGAGGATTCGAACCCCCGGCCTTTTGGTCCGTAGCCAAACGCTCTATCCAGCTGAGCTAAACGCACATCCTTGTGAAGTTCTTATCTCGTGTCCCTCACAACAATGAGTATTCTACTCTATACTGGAGCATTTGTCAACACTTTTTTTGAATTTTTTATTTTTTTCTTTTGATTCGCAAAATTATAACAATTTACAACTATTCTGTAATGATATCAGTACACAGGTACACCAAAATACCATCGCAGTTCTGTTTTCATTAATTCCGCCGCAAAGCCTCGATCGGGCTCAGTTTTGCTGCTTTCTTCGCAGGATAAATTCCAAAGAATACTCCTACTGCACAGGAAAACAAAGTCGCCGCCATAATTGTACTCAGGCTGATTCCCGGAGTGATGGACATTCCCATACTGCTGCTTATGATTGAACAGATCACATATCCGCCAATCACACCCAGAACAATTCCTATCACCCCTCCAATCACCGTCAAAATTGCCGCCTCTGCCAGAAACTGCATCATAATAGAAGAGGTTTTCGCTCCCAGTGACTTACGGATACCAATCTCTCTGGTACGTTCTGTTACGGAAACCAGCATAATATTCATAACGCCGATACCGCCAACCAGAAGGGAAATTCCCGCCACAAAGGAGATAAAAGCAGTCACCATATCCAGCATCTGATTCATAGAGCTCATAATATCCTGAAAGCTCTGTACCTGAAAGTAATCTTTTCCTGCACACTGATGTCTTTTTTCCATCAGTTTTACCACTTTGTCAGCAACATCCTGACTGTTTAAGCTCTTATCTGCCTGCATTGTTACTGAGAAAAAGTAATCGGATACACCGGTGAATTCATTCATTGTAGTATAGGGAACATTAATAGTCACCGGCATTCCCTCATAAGTATAACTGACAAAGGTTCCATTTTCTTTCTGGGTTGTCACCCCGCAGATACGAAGACTTTTGGTCAGTCCATAACAATTGACATCTACAGTCATTCCAACCACATCATCTGTGCCAAAGAGTCTTTTTGCATCTGCATCGGAAAGCACACAGACATTTTTTGCTTCCTGAACTTCATTTTCCCCGAAATATACTCCATGCTTCATGGTGGCATTATTTAACAGCTTTGCATCCGGTCCCTCACCCGTCAGCATAAGAGAAAAATTTCCCTTACCTGTGGTAGTTTCTCCACTGAATGAATCCGAAACATTTACTCCTTCTATACCGTCTACCGCCCGGATTGCTTCCACATCATCCGCAGTGATCCACTCCTCATCTGTCTGTGCCTCATCGCTGACACTGATGGCAATCTGCCCGCCGCCGATATCATCAATTTCACTGTTCATCTGGTTCTTGGTTCCTTCACCCACAGATACAATGGCAATTACAGAAGCAATGCCAATGATAATGCCAAGCATAGTCAGAAAAGAACGTCCCTTATTTGCCATAATGTTATGGACTGCCATCTTGATATATTCATACAGATTACTCATCGGCATCCTCTCCTGTCTGTTCAGGAACTGCCTGTACTTCCATTCCCTCTGTGTAATCACCCAGATCTGCGATTACTTCTTCTCCTTCTTTGATTCCGTCCGTAATTTCCACATAATCCTCTGAGCTGATTCCTGTGGTAATATTTCTCTTTGTCACCAGTCCATCTTCTATCACATAGCAGAAGGAGCCTTCTTTTCCGATATTGACCACTTCCACAGGAAGAGTCACCACATTTTTCGCAGAAGCCGCATAAATCTTAACCTTTGCATCTACTCCCAGGAAAATATCTTCATCCGGATCATCAATGCTTACTGTTGCTGAAATGACCGGCGTTCCTTTTTCATTCTGCACCGCAATATGACTCATTTTTGTTACAGTACCCTGATAAGTATTATCCCCCAAGGTAATCTCAACAGACTGCCCCTCTTTCACTGTATTATAATCATATTTAGAGAGAGTCACATCCACACTTGCCTTGTCTGTATTCTCAATAGTAAACAGTTCCATCCCCTGAGTAACTGCTGCTCCCTGCTTAATATCTGCCTTGGATATGATTCCGTTAAATTCCGCGGTGATTCCTTTCTTTCCTTCCTTCACCAGCTCCTCGACTGATTTTGCGTCCAGTTCGGAAAGATTATCTGTTACTTTCAGTTTCTCTTTTTCTTCTTTTGTCAGGCTTGTGGAATCTGCCTCTGCGATAGCTTTCTCAGAAGCCAGATCTGACTGAAGCTCTGCAAGTTCATCGCTTGCTGTCTCAAGTGCACTTTCCAGAGCAGAAGTATCCGCAGTTACTGTCCCGCCATCACTTCCACTGTAATCATATCCGTAGGAGGAAGAATCTTCCCCATCGCTGTCATCTGCATCTGAACCGTCTGAAATTCCCCATGAGTAATCTGCACTGCTTTCTGTGAAATCAGAAAGTACCGGCATTTTCGGTGTCTGCTGCTTAAGATCATTATAAGTCTGCTGTGCCTGCTGCATTGCGAGCTGTGCCTGTGTTCTTGCAGCCTCCGCATTATCCAGAGCCTGTGTATTCTCATCTGAAGGGTCTGCCTGCCATGTTGCAAATGCCATCTGATATGTGGTGTCTGCCTGATTATAATCGCTTTGTGCCTGATTATACTGTGCATTCAGATCTGAGAGCTGCTGCTGGTACTGCGGAAGAGTCTCCGTCTTGTATGTATAAAGTGCGGCCTGATATTTACTCTGGATTTCCTCCTGTTTCTTTGCCTCTGCCTGGGCTTTTGCCTGAGCTTCCTGCTGCTGTGCCTGAGCCTGAGCTGCTGCCTGTGCGGATGCCTGAGCTGCCGCTTCACGCTGTGCCGCTGCTGCTGCCGCTGAAATCTGTGATTTCAGAGACGAGACATAAGCTTTTTTATCCTTTATTTTCTTCTCAAGCTCCTGAACATTCTTTTTGGCATCCTTCTGCTTCTTCTCTGCTTTGTCAGATTTATTTCTTGTATCCTTTGTATCATACTTTGTTGATTTCAGATTCAGTTCTGCTTTCCGATTATCTTTCTCCAGATCCTCTGTATTAAACTCGATCAGTTTTGTTCCCTTTTTCACCACATCTCCCTGGGCAAAAGAAACCGTTTTCAGCTCTGCATTTACAGGAGAATAATAGGTCTTCTCCTCTTCACTTCCCACTGTTCCTGTAGCATCTACAATTTCCTCAACATCACCCTTCTCTGCAATTACCACCTGAACCTGCGGGATCTGATTTTCTGTGGAATTCCTCTGACCTGCTACTGTAACTCCGCCGGCAACAACGAGAACAGCCGCTGCTCCAATAATAATTTTCTTTTTACTTTTCTTTTTTTTCATAATATTTGTCTCCTTGTAACCGGGTTTATGCATCCAGCTGATTTTTTATATATTCTTCTTTCCCATAGTTTTTATTGATAAAATCTGACTCTATCTTTCCATCCATAATTCTGACTACACGCCTTGCCTGAGCAGCAATCCCATTATCATGTGTGATCAATATGACCGTTTTTCCCTGCTCGTGCATACTTTTAAGAATCTGAAGAATCTCCTTACTGGATGCAGAATCCAGATTTCCTGTAGGTTCATCTGCCAGGATCACCGGTGGCTGGGCCGCGATTGCTCTTGCAATAGCCACCCTCTGCTGCTGTCCTCCTGACATTTCATTTGGTCTGTGATCCATACGTTTCTCAAGCCCTACCATGGTCAGTGACTCTACTGCCAGCTTATGTCTCGTTTTTCTGTCTACCCCTCTGTAAACCAGCGGTAGTTCCACATTTTCAATTGCAGTCAGATTTGAGATCAGATTAAATCCCTGAAAAATAAATCCGATCTCCCGGTTTCTGACTTCTGAGAGTTCATTGTCTTCCATTGTGGACACATCAGTTCCATTCAGAAAATATTCGCCGGATGTAGGCACATCCAGACAACCCAGCATATTCATAAATGTAGACTTTCCTGAACCTGACTGTCCGATAATAGCAACAAACTCACCCTTATTAATTTCCAGATTAATATGATCCAGCGCCCGTACTTCATTCTCGCCGGGATTATATATTTTACACAAATCTTTTACTCTGATCAGCGCTTCCTCCATCTTTCCCTCCCGTCTATTAAATATCCTGCTCCAATCCAGATCTTACAGAATCGCAACCTGTCTTTCGTAAGATATCAGAAATACCTTTTACAATCATAACCTCACTTATATGTTAAAAGGGCAGCGCTTCAGTTTTCCAAAAGCTCTGCCCTTATCTGCGGAATCTGCAAGTCTCTGTTATCAGAAACGATACAGCTTCCACGATTTCTTCATATTTTTATTCCGCATCTGCCTGACTTTTTATGCTTCCAGCAGAAATGCCTTATATGCTTTCTTAGCTTCGTAAATATCTGCCTTACTTGTCACTTCCCATGGTGCATGCATACTGAGCACTGCCACACCGCTGTCAATGACTTCCATTCCATAAAGCGCTGCGATATAAGCGATTGTTCCGCCTCCGCCTACATCAACTTTACCAAGCTCAGCTGTCTGGAACGCAACTTCATGGCTGTCAAAAATATTTCTGACTCTTGCCACATATTCTGCATTTGCATCATTCGAGCCGGATTTACCTCTTGCTCCGGTAAATTTATTTAATACGATACCTCTTCCAAGATAAGCTGCATTCTTTTTCTCAAATGCCTCCCCATAAGCCGGATCGTAGCCTGCACTTACATCAGAGGAAAGCATACTGGAATTCTTCAGAGTTCTTCTCAATCTCAGATCACTGTAGCATCCCATTGCATCCAGAAGTTCAGCCACTGCGTTCTCAAAGAAACGTGACTGCATACCGGTGGCGCCTACGCTTCCAATCTCTTCTTTATCAGTAAACAGACAGCAGGAAGTGTGTTTCGGGGTGTCCATCCCAAGCATTGCAAGCAGAGAAGTATATGCGCACACTCTGTCATCCTGTCCATAAGCAGCGATCATACTTCTGTCCAGACCACACTCTCTTGCCTTTCCTGCCGGTACGATCTCCAGCTCTGCAGAAAGAAAATCTTCCTCTTCCATATCATACTTCTCTTTAAGGATATTCAGTACATTCTGTTTTACTGCCTCTTTCTTCTTATCATCTTCCAGGTCTTTCAGTGGTCTGCTGCCGATCAGAATGTCCAGATTCTCTCCCTCGATCACTTCTGCCGCTTTTTTCTGCATCTGCTTTCCTGCAAGATGGATCAGAAGGTCTGTGATATATACAATCGGATCATCCTCATCCTCACCGATATTTACTTCTGCTGTACTTCCGTCTTTCTTTACCACTACGCCATGGATTGCCAAGGGAAGAGTCACCCACTGGTATTTCTTAACACCACCATAATAATGGGTATCCAGATATGCAAGATCCGTATCCTCATATAATGGATTCTGTTTGACATCAAGACGTGGAGAATCAATGTGTGCTCCCAGAATATTCATTCCCTCAGAAATATCATCCTGTCCGATATGAAACAGTGCAATGATCTTCTTCATTCCGACTGTATAAACTTTATCTCCTGCTTTCAGTTTCTCACCCTTCGCAGTCTTCTCTTCCAGAGATTCATAACCTGCTGCCCGTGCTTCTCTGATGATCTGCGTCACACATTCACGCTCTGTTTTTCCCACATTAAGAAAATTGCGATACGCTTTTGCAACCTGCTCCAGTTCTTTTTCTTCTGCTTCTGTATAAGAAAGCCATGCATTTCTACGTTCCATTTACTGTTCCGCCTTTCTTTATGACTGTCATTCATAGTATTGCTTTGATAACGGTAACTATTCATCAGTTCGCTATTATGTAATGGTATTGAACAATTACCTGTTTTTCATTATAAAACATCCTCTGAAAATTTTCCATATGATTAATATTTATTTGTCAGTGGACATTATGATTCATTTCCGCTATAGTTGATGGCAGGTTAATGTTTCTCCTCTCAAATTCATTATTTGCGAGGATTATTATAAAAATATCTGCAATACCAGGAGGTTCTGTCATGAAAAATTCAGAGGAACTGCGTCAGCAGCTTCGTTCCATAAACCGCAAAAGTTATCCGGCATATAAAGGGCTGAAAGGTCTGTATCATTTTGGAAATTATATTCTGTCCATCGACCATGTGCAGGGAGATCCTTTTGCTTCTCCCTCTCATGTCAGCATTCAGATTTCACACAGAGATGCCGGATTTCCCGTCGAATATTATAAAGATACACTTACCGGGACTACTCTTTGCGACTATCTTACACGTCAGTTTGAAAAACAGGTCAGTCAGTACAGCTTTCGTGCAAAAGGCTCCGGCAAAAGCGGCCTGCTCACTGTCAGTCATTGTGGTCAGGAGATTCTTTCCCGGACAGCCTGTGAAATAACAGAAAAAGGCATAACCGCCCGCTTTTTTGTGGGCTTCCCTGCTAATGGCCGCACGATCAATGCCACTGAACTGGAGAAAATCCTTTTTGATTTTCTGCCTGTATGCATTCAAAAATCCTTTTTCTATTCCAGCCTTAATGCAAAGGAATTACAGAATTATATAGAGCTTGCAGAGGATCAGGAATTTATCCGTCAGACGCTGCCCGCAAAAAATCTCTGCGCATTCATAGCCGACGGCTCCATCCTCCCAAGAGAAAGCGGTATTTCCTCCCGCCCTATGAAAGCTTCCGTTCCCTTTACTTCTCCGGACAGTCTGCGCATTTCCATAAATCTTCCCCATAAAGGAAAAATCACAGGCATGGGGATTCCAAAGGGAATCACTCTGATCGTAGGCGGTGGATATCATGGCAAATCCACGCTTCTGAATGCACTTGAACTTGGTGTATACAATCATATCCCCGGAGATGGACGTGAATACGTGATCACAGATGCAACTGCTGTCAAACTGCGTTCAGAAGATGGCCGTTTTATCAAGGATGTGGATATTTCCATGTTTATAAATGATCTTCCAAACAAGAAAGATACCCGCTGTTTCTCTACACTGGATGCCAGTGGAAGCACTTCACAGGCAGCCGGTATCGCAGAAAGCATAGAAGCCGGAAGCCACCTTTTTCTTCTTGACGAAGACACCTCCGCAACTAACTTCATGGTTCGTGATGCTTTCATGCAGCAGGTTATCCAGCGTGAGAAAGAGCCGATCACTCCATTTCTGGAGCGTGCAGAGGATCTTTATAAAAAAGCAGGGATTTCTACAATTCTTGTTGCCGGAAGTTCCGGGGCATTCTTTCATATTGCAGATACAATTATCCAGATGGACAATTACGTTCCAAAAGATATTACAGCTTCTGTCAAAAAATTATGCAGCCAATATCCTCTGCCTGCTGTTTCAGTTACTGATTTTCAGCTTCCGCACAGCCATCGCATTATGAGCAGACCTGCCGAATCTTCTAAGCACCTTAGACATAACAGCCGTGGAAATCATTCCGATTCCGGTGCCGCAAAACCTGAGCGCCTGAAAGCCAGAATCTCCGGAACAGATGGCTTCTCTCTCGGCAGACAGGAGATTGATCTCCGCTATACAGAACAGCTTATTGACGCAGAACAGACCGCTGCCTTAGGTCTCCTGCTGAAATATGCAGTTGAACATCTGGCAGACGGCAGACGTACCCTGCCTGAGATTGTGCAGTTTCTCTGGAAAAATCTCTCTTTACATGGTCTGTCCTTTTTTACGGAGAATCAAAAAATTTCCTGTGGTTACGCTACTCCCCGTATTCAGGAAATTTATGCCTGTCTTAATCGTTACAGAGGTTTATAAGAAAGAATCCTTCTTCAGTGACATAATAAAATCACCGCTTCTCCGTCGATCTTGTCGGCTAAGCGGTGATTCACGTTCATTTTACACTTTTTAGGGAAAGGAAAGATTTTCTCTTAAGGTACGTCATTTCCTTAAGATGTAAATATCATAACCTATAAATGTGAGAGAAATTTGTCTAATTTCTAATATAATTATAAAATTTATAAAAAAACTGCAAAAATTTGTTACTGTTCACTCCGTTCTCAGCAACACAAAAATTTTACACTTTTAGAAATTTTGTAGGAATCAGTTGCATCTCCCTTTCAATCCGTTATAATATTAGATGTATGTAACTATTTAATAATCAAAGAAATCTCTGCGGAACAGTTATCTGATATAGAGCTGTATAACACAACAAAGGTTAATACATCGTTTTCGAAATAACTATACCACTCACTTGTCTGCGAATCCGATTGCACAGGTATAAAAGCCTCAGCGTAGCCCGTACGCCTGCGTTTTTATACCTGCACACTCGAATCCGCATCTTACGCGATTGGTATAGTTATTTACGAAACGATGTACCAGGAAAGAGGAAAATAAATGTTTAGAAAAATAGATAAAACCAGTACATTCAACGATGTTCTGAAACAAATTATCGAAAATATCCAAAACGGAGAATTACAACCCGGCGACGCACTTCCTGCTGAACGTATTCTGGCAGAAGAATTCGGAATCTCCAGACCAGCATTACGAGAAGTCCTGAAGGCTCTTTCCCTGCTCGGGATTACTGTCAGCGTACATGGCGGTGCCAATTATATTGCAACTGATCTTCACAGCTGTCTTACTGAACCTCTGTCTATCATATTTCAAATGTACAACAGCAAAATTCAGGATGCATTGCAGCTTCGAGGCGCACTGGAAAGCAAAGCTGCTTTTCTCGCCGCCCAAAACTGTACACCGCTGGATGCTGCTGAACTCCAGCTTATCATTGCCAGACTGGACAGCACTCAGGATGAAAAAATCCGCGGTGATCTGGATCGTGATCTGCATCTGAAAATTGCTCAGATTTCTGCCAATCCATTAATACTGAGTGTCTTAAATGCCTCTGCACAGATTACCGAAAATATAATCGTTGGAATACGTTCCTATCTTATGCAGAAAAATAACGATGCACCGGAGATTGATTCCCAGCACACTCGGCTTGTTCAGGCAATAACCAATAATGATGCACCTCTTGCAGAAAAAGTTATGAACGAACATATGCATACTATAGAATATCTCCTGAATGAAATTACGTCTGACAACCTCACAATTTCTGATAACGTTCAACAACCATAAATTATCCTGATCATGTTATCAAAAATTATATGTCAGCCCCACTTATCAGACCTATGAGCACTTAGATCGGAAG
>OIBO01000251.1_pt1 | contig 13036 bp, 8 predicted proteins | sample 1581071 | NCBI WGS metagenome assembly OIBO01 (sample SAMEA3882504, study PRJEB24775) | human gut metagenome | biome: human-associated habitat; feature: intestine environment; material: feces | place: Netherlands | collected 2009/2010 | reverse complement strand
GCACAAGCCATTGAAGGTTTGCGCTATGAAATAGTTGTCTTTGATGATGGTAGTACCGACGAGGCTATGATAGCCCTTAATCGTTCGTTGGAACGCTATTCGTGTTGTAGGTATGTGCGTGCTGAGCATAGCAAATGTCGTGCAGCCATGCGCAACACTATGAGCAGCGTTGGGCGTTACGAGTGGCATCTTATGATTGACGCTCGTCTTACACTTGTCTACGACGATTTCTTAAAACGTTATATCAATTCGGACGTATTGCCAGGCGAGGCAGTATGTGGTGGTGTGTGTGTATGTGGCGGTGCTGATGAGGCTACGCTCTATCGCCAGAATTTGCGCTTTAGATATGAAAAGTACGAAGAGACAACACATTCAGCAGCCGAGCGGACACGCAATCCTTACAATGCGTTCCGCACAACTAATTTCTTCTATCATCGCACCGTGCTTCAGCGTGTGGCTTACGATGAGCGCATCATAGGCTACGGTTATGAGGATGTAATGCTTGGCAAGTGTCTGCAGCGTGCTGGCGTGAGAGTGTTGCACATCGACAACCCCGTTGCATACACGTCGTTTGAATCTAACGCTCGTTATCTTGAAAAACTTGAGGAGGCTCTACGTACGCTTCATGAGTTTGCCCCCGAATTGATTGATTACTCTCCGTTGCTCCGTGCCATTCACAAACTCAATAGTTGTTGTCTGTTGTGGGCACTACGTTGTCTGCATAAACTATTTGGTACATCTGTTCGTAAGCTCTTGTCTGGTTCGCATCCAAAGTTGTTTATTCTGAAAATATACAAATTAGGGTATTACGCTTCGCTCGGTTAAGAGCGAAGCGTAATACTATAATGATAAAGTTTTGTTTAGTTGATGACTGCGACCTTGCAGACCGTTCCCTTGCTGCCGTCTTCTGTAGCTGTCTCCACCATATAGATGCCGCTCGCCACGCGCTTGCCCTTCAGGTCGCATCCGTTCCAGTGGTACGAACCGCCAGTGCTTCTGCCTTGGTTGACGAGAGTGCCGCTGGTTGTGACAATCTTCACGTCGGCGTTATAGCTCAGTCCGACGATGGTTATGTCGCCCGTGTAGTCGGGCGTAACGGGGTTGGGGTAGGCATATACGTTGTCCTTGGTCATCTTCTCGTTCGGGGTGGTGGCATCGCTTTGATAAGAGCACAGACCTTTGTCGGTGGCAAAATATACTGTGCTTGAGTTAGGGTCTACAAGTACGTAGTGTACCATGTTCGACAGCAGTGGCGAGTTGTCGGTGGTGAAGTGCTCGACCTGCGTGTTGCAATCGTCGCTGATAAGGAACACTCCTTTAGACGTTGCTATCCACTTGCGGTTGCCGCCGTCGACGGCGATGCAGCGTGTCTCGATGTTTGCCAGCAGATAGTCGGCGAGGTTCGTTCCGTCGTTGCGTGGTACCTTGTGTTGTGTCACCAAACCGCCACCATTCTTCACGTCGTTTGGGGTGAGGTATAATGGACCTGCCGATGAAGCAACCCAGATGTTGCCGTTCTTGTCTTCTGTTACATGAAACAGGTAGTAGGGCTTGACTGTTGCATAGTCCTCGTTGGTGTATGTAGGTCCACCCACGTCGTATAGTTTATCGTTCTGATAATCGTAGGCGAAAAGCTTGGTTTCCTCCCAATGGCTATTGATGAACCACATGTATCCGTATGTCGGACTGATGAAAATCTCCTTTACATCACGTGAGTAGTTACCTGCAAAGTTCGAGTGCTTCAACTCTTTCCATTCGCCCTCTTTCGTGAGCAGTTTAAGTGGGTTTGTCGATTTGCAGTTGAGTACCCACAGGTTACCATTCGCGTCGTATTTCACGCCGTTTGCCATGACATAGTTCGGACTGTTGTTGCTCGCAGCCGACTCCATCGGGCTGTTGTTACTATTGTAGCACTTCACGAACTTACCGTCCTGAAACTCGTACAGACCGCTCTTGGCGCCCACCATCACGTGACCCTCTTTCAGCGGGTCGAAGTCCATGCACAGATAGTCTACGTTCTTATGACCAAGCTGTTCGGCTGTAGGCTGCTCGAAGTGGCTCCATGTAGTGCCGTCCCATACGTGCACGTCGCCAGGCAGATTGCCGTTTGTTTCCTGACTCCACATTCCGCCCACGGCATATATCTTTCCGTTGTGTGCGTAGAGTCGGTAGAAGTTGTTCGATGCCGGACCTTCGGGCAGTACACCTTCTGTTTTGTATGTGCGGTTGCCATCGGCATCTACGGTGTAATACGTCAGTTTGCCGTCGGCGGTCTTTGTCCACCAGAGGTTTGTCTGTTTGTCTTGCACGTTCGTGCGATTCTCGCGCAGCGTCGTGAATCCGTCCTCGCGCACCCAACGGCTCTTGTCGAGCAGGTTGTCGGTGAGTTTGCAGCGCAGGCGTCCGCGCTCCTTCGACTCGGCGTAGAGGTACCCGTTCTTCACGTACGTGTAGCTCACGTCGGTGTCGAGTTGGTATGTGTCCATGATGGCACCGTCGCGCGTGTTCAACTTCACCACGCCGAATGCCGTAGCGAGATAGGCGTATGGACCGTCGAAATCGATGTGGTTGACAGTTTTGCTGTATGTTGTCGACTTTCGGTAGAGGTCGGGCACGTTGATAACGTCGCCATTGGCAGACAGCAGGTCGATGTTCGAGTTTGTGTAGACCACAACCAGTCGCTTCGAAGCCTTAGCCCAAGCTATGTGGCTCACCTCTACGTCTGACATTACGCCTGCTTTGTCGTACGTTTGCACATCTCCGTCCGTGATGTTGTAGGAGAACACTGCCCCCGAGGCGAGCACAAAACATATGTTGCCGACAGGCTCAATCTCGGTTATGTTGCTGTAACTGGGATAGATTGTCCAGCGGGCTTTTGCGCTGTCAGCCCACGCCGTAAGCGTAGCCATTAGTAATATAGCGAGCGAGATTATTGCTTTCATGTGTTTAATTGTTTATAATAAACAACGTATGTGCGCGTTGTTTATTGTGTATTTCGGCTGAAATTGCTAACTTTGCAATGACGAAGTATATTATAGACATTATCTACAATAACTAAAACAAACAAATATGAGCAAGAGAAAACTATTCACCGCTGTGCTCGCACTCGCTTCCGTGTGTGCAGGCACTGCCAAGACCTACGAGCCGGTTGACTACGTCAGCACGCTTGTCGGATCGGAGTCGAAGCACTCGCTTTCTACGGGTAATACCTATCCGGCTGTGGCTATGCCGTGGGGTATGAACTTCTGGACTCCGCAGACAGGAAAGATGGGCGACGGCTGGACATACACCTATTCTGCCGACAAGCTGCGCGGTTTCAAGCAGACCCACCAGCCGAGTCCATGGATTAACGACTACGGTCAGTTTGCCGTTATGCCTGAGGTCGGCGCACCCGTGTTCGACGAGGAGAAGCGTGCGTCGTGGTTCTCGCACAAGGCAGAGGTGGCTACACCTTATTACTATCGTGCCTACCTTGCCGACTACGATGTCGTCACCGAGATTGCACCCACGGAGCGTGCTGCCATCATGCGCGTTACGTATCCCGAAGCTGAGCAGGCGAGCTTCGTAGTGGATGCCTACGACGAAGGTTCTTACGTGAAGGTGCTGCCCGAGCAGAACATGGTTGTGGGCTATACTACAAAGAACAACGGTGGCGTGCCCGAAAACTTCAAGAACTACTTCGTTCTGAAGTTCGACCGCCCGTTCGAATATACATCCGTAGTTGTGAACGGCGAGATAAAGAGTGGCGAGCTGGTGAGCCAGTGCAACCACGCCGGTGCCATCGTGGGCTTCAAGACAAAGCGCGGCGAGCAGCTCAACGTGCGCATCGCCTCGTCGTTCATCTCTGAGAAGCAGGCTGTAGAGAACCTCAAGGAGCTTGGCAACGACGATTTTGACGCTGTGAAGGCTCGCGGACGCAAGACATGGAACGACGTGCTGGGCAAGATAGAGGTGAAGTCGCACGACATCGACCACCTCCGCACGTTCTATTCGTGCCTCTACCGCTCGGTGCTCTTCCCACGCTCGTTCTACGAGAAGAATGTGCAGGGCGAAATCGTACACTATTCGCCGTACAACGGCGAGGTGCTGCCCGGCTATATGTTCACCGACACTGGCTTCTGGGACACCTTCCGCTGTCTCTTCCCACTGCTCAACGTGATGTATCCGTCGATGAACGAGAAGATGCAGGCTGGCTTGGTGAACGCATACAAGGAGAGCGGCTTCCTGCCCGAGTGGGCTTCGCCGGGTCATCGCGGCTGCATGGTGGGCAACAATTCGGCGTCTATCGTGGCTGATGCTTACCTCTGCGGACTGAAGAACTACGACGCAGAGAAGCTCTGGGAGGCTGTGGTGCATGGCACAAAGGCTGTTCATCCTACGGTTTCGTCTACCGGTCGTCTCGGCTACGAATACTACAACAAACTGGGCTACGTGCCTTATGACGTGAAGATAAACGAGAACGTGGCACGCACACTCGAGTACGCTTACGACGACTGGTGTATATATCAGTTCGGCAAGCAGCTGGGTAAGTCGAAGAAGGAGCTTGAGCCGTTCCGCAAGCGTGCGTTCAACTATCGCAACGTGTTCGACAAGGAGACCAATCTCATGCGCGGTCGTCTGCAGAACGGCGAGTTCCAGAAGCCGTTCTCTCCGCTGAAGTGGGGCGACGCCTTCACCGAGGGCAACGCTTGGCATTACACATGGTCGGTGTTCCACGACCCGCAGGGACTCATCGACCTCATGGGTGGCAAGCAGGTGTTCAACCAGATGCTCGACTCGGTGTTCAACGTGCCGCCATTGTTCGACGACAGCTACTATGGTGCTGTTATCCACGAGATTCGCGAGATGCAGATTATGAACATGGGCAACTACGCTCACGGCAACCAACCCGTACAGCACATGATTTACCTCTACGGCTACTCGGGCGAGCCTTGGAAGACGCAGTACTGGATTCGCCAGACTATGGATCGCATGTACAACGCCAACCCCGACGGCTACTGCGGCGACGAGGACAACGGACAGACCTCTGCGTGGTATGTGTTCTCGGCAATGGGCTTCTACCCGGTATGCCCAGGCTCGGGCGAGTATGTGCTCGGCGCACCGCGCTTCGACGAGATGACGCTTCACCTCGAGAATGGCAAGAGCGTAAGCATCAAGGCTCGCAACAACGAGGACGAGAACTGCTACGTGAAGGCACTGCAGCTTAACGGTGCTCCATACACCAAGAACTACGTTACGCGCACCGACCTTATGAACGGTGCTCAGTTCGTCTACGATATGGCTTCGGAGCCTAACAAGCAGCGCGGCACGGCTGAGAGCGACGCTCCGTACTCGTTCTCGAAAACACAGAAAAAGTAATTTTTTCGCTTCAATTTACGGTTGTCTGTAGAATGTATGGTTGCTGAAAAAATCTACCATATCTTCCAGAACCGCCGTAACCTTCATATTATAAACCATTTAAAGGCTGGTAGATTTCCTCGAAAACGGGAAATCTACCAGCCTTTCTTCCATCTATCTTCCAGCCGTTTTCTTGCTTTTTCGTAAATTTCAACTCTCAACTCTCAATTCTCTACTCTCAACTTGCTTGTTTCGCCATTTTTTAGTAATTTTGCACTCCGTTTGCCGCAGTTCCTGGCAGACAGCACCCGAAAAGGATAACATTGTAAAGCATATATGACAAGCAGTAAAAACACACACGCCTCGTCCGCTTGGACTGAGGTCGAATACTCGACTCGCTGCATGAACCCCTACATCAGCAGTCCGATCTACGTACCCGAAGAAACATCTTATTTCCTCTGTCGCGCTGATGGCACACGCCAGCAGTGCCGCCTCTCGTTTGTGGTGTTCCGCGCCGACGGAGCCGATGCCGACGATTGGGAGGACGACCCGATGGTGGGCAGTCTTGACATCTGCGTGCTTGGCGACGGCGATGAGGAGGTGCAGCCGGTAGAGGCGGTGTATCTCGGCATCTCGCCCGACCGCTTCCTCTCTGTAGTGCGCGAGGACGAGCAGGAGATTGTTTTCGACTTCACATGGCGACAGGGCATCATAGAAATCGACCGTGCGCAGGAGACCGACGAGGGCTTCGTTGTGCGTAAGGACGACTTCGGCGACGACGGCATCGTCTGCCGACTCACTCCGCGCAAGGGCAATCCGTTCACGCTGCGCCTGCAGATACCATACGTAGGCTTCTCGCTCCTCGATGCCGACGGCAACAAACTCTCGGGCGACCTTGAGATAGCGCACAGCGACATCCACAACTACTCGTACGCTTTCGTGGGCGACCACTCTAACGACCGTTTCCAGATAGCGCTCGACGAGGGAAAGCTCAACTATATGTGCGTGCTCAACGACGACAACCGACTCTCGGTGCGCGATATGCGCAACCGCATGGCTCTCGTGAAGGAAATCGACCTGCAAGGCTCGCTCAGCGACCTGCTCATGGGTGCTCACTCGGTGCTTGTGAAGAACAAGATGATGCGTTGGCGCATCGCTCTCACAGGCGACGAGGTGGAGGGTGCCGATGCTGTGGAACTCACCGGTGTGGCTCTCGCACGCTTCGCCTTCGAGCAGTTCAGTGCCGAGGAGAGCGTAGACGAGGACATGCTTGCGCAGCGACTCATGCACATGGAGCAGCACCTCGGCTTTCAGTGGTACTGGCTTAGTGATGCCGACTGGAGCCACGAGAACCTCGACGGACTCATTGATATGGACGGTCTCGACGCCGACCCCGAGAAGATGATGCGCCAGGCACTGCTCTTCAATCGCTACGAGGCTTTCATGCAGCGTCTCGCAGCTTTCTCCTACATCTCGCAGAAACCAATACAGGGCGACCAGCTCCAGGCGCGCAACAACAAACGCAAGATAGCACGCTGCGTACGCCACATACTGGCTCACCGTGCAGGCGAAGCTAACATCTGGGAACTCGACGACGAGGCTCGCCGCGAGATAATCCACTTCCACAACACGTTCCACCGCGAGTTTGCTGCTGCCTTGGAAGCATAGAATAGCAAGACTTTGCATTTGCTGGTTTCGCGTAGCTACTGGCTCGCGCACCTTTATATTTAATGATATTATTGCCACGCTGCGACAACGATGTTGCCGTAGCGTGGCAATGTTGTTTTAGTAGCGTGGCAACATTGTTTTAGTAGCGTGGCAACATTGTTTTAGTAGCGTGGCAATATTTTTTAAGCAATAAAGCTGTTGTCCGTTAACTTTTTGAACGACCCAAGGGAGTGATAAACTTCTTTAAAACCATTAACTTCTGAGCTTGCGAAAGTTCAATTAATCAACAAGTACCCCGAGAAAAGTGTGGTGTTTGTATGAAAGTTCCCCAAGAAAAGTGTGGTGTTTGTGTGAAAGTTCGCCGAGAAAAGTGTGGTGTTGGTGTAAAAGTTCCCCAAGAAAAGTGTGGTATTTGCTTGTAAGTTCGCCGAGAAAAGTGTATCTTTGCATTGTAAGTGTCAGTAAATTAGTAAATTAAGTAATTATGGAGCGTAGCATATATTCAAGCTTGAAAAAATGGAAAGAATCGCCAACCCGTAAACCGCTGATATTACAAGGCGCACGTCAGGTAGGAAAGACCTATATATTGAAAAAATTCGGAGCACGCGAATACTCGGAAGTGGTCTATATCAACTGCGACGACAACAACGATATGCAGAATATGTTCGTCGATTATGATGTAGATCGCATCATACGCAGTCTGAGTGCAATCTCCGGCATATCAATAAAGCCCTCAACCACACTTCTTATTCTTGACGAGATACAGGAAGTGGGGCGTGGACTTGCCTCGTTAAAGTATTTTTGTGAGAAAGCACCCGAATATCATGTGGCTGTAGCTGGTTCGCTTCTTGGCATAACCCTGCACGAGGGCACATCGTTCCCCGTTGGCAAGGTGGATATGTTGTATATGTATCCAATGGATTTTGAGGAATTTCTGTTGGCTATGGGCAAGGAGCAGCTCGTAGAATTGCTGCGCAATAACAGTTGGGCGGCTCTGACACCATTGCGAGGTATGCTGACCGAACTGTTGCGTCAGTATTATTTCGTAGGTGGAATGCCTGAGGCTGTGAAGACATACGTAGAGCGTGGAGATATATGGGAGGTGCGTTCCATCCATTCGAAGATAATAGATGCCTATCGCAACGATATGTCGAAACACGTGCCCAAGCAGCAGGTGCAGCGCATAAACATGGTGTGGAACTCTATACCATCGCAGTTGGCTCGCGACAACAAGAAGTTTATCTATGGGGCGTTGCGCAAGGGCGCACGTGCCAACGATTTTGAGATAGCAATACAGTGGCTTGTCGATTCGGGTTTGGTGCATAAGGTGCATCGCATAAGCAAACCGGTTGTGCCGTTGAAGTTCTATGAAGACATGGCTTCGTTCAAACTCTTTCTGCTCGACTGCGGACTGCTTGGTGCTTTGTCTGAAACACCTCCCGAGCAGATACTCATCGGCGACAATGTGTTTGAAGAGTACAAAGGCGCTTTCACAGAGAACTATGTCCTGCAACAGTTAAAGTCGTTGCCACGCACCTTCGTCTATTATTACAGCAATGACAATTCGACATTGGAGATTGACTTCGTTGTTCAACACGAAGCGCATGTAATCCCGATAGAAGTGAAGGCTGAGGAAAATCTCAGGGCTAAGTCGTTGCGCCAGTTCGTCACAGACAACTCAGGTCTGCACGGCGTTCGCTTCTCTATGTCCGACTATCGTGAGCAGGATTGGCTGACGAATGTGCCACTGTGGGCTGTAAGGTGGGCGTTTTAAGGTGTAGGTTATCTGCGAAGGCATACGAAAAAGCGGCTGCTGAAAACAAAATGTTTCCGGCAGCCGCTTTTACTTTTCTTACTTAAAATGCTATACTTAGGGTGCGTGGCAAGATGCCCATACCTCCTATCTTTTTACTTTTTTACTCTTTTACTTTTTTACTTTTAAAAGCTCTATTGCACAACGTACTTCTTACCGTTTACGATGTAGATGCCCTTGTTGAGTCCGTCGAGGGCGCGGTCTGCATCGTTGGTGGTGCGCACGAGTGTGCCGCTGATGGTGTAGATGCGTACCGGGCGCGGAGTGGTGGGTGCGTTGACGGTGATGATCGACGTTGGGTTCTGGTAGTTGTCGTAGCTGAACGGCACGTTCTGCATGTCGCCCCAGATGTAACGCTCCAAGCCAGGATAGTCGACGAACGGGTTGCGGTTCTTCTGCACGCCGTAGGCAGCCGTGTTACGGTTAATCTCCTTTTCGCTCACGGGGTCCTGCTCTGCCCACTTCAGCAGCAGGTTGAGCGCCCACTCCTTGTAAGCAGGATAGGAGTTGCCGGCGAGCATCGGGCTCGACCAACCGCTTATCTTGCTCTCGTAGCATGTAGCCATGTAGAGATAGATGCGCGCGAAGTCGCCTTTGTATATGTCGTTCGGCTCGAATACGGTGCCAGAATAACCAGGGGTTGTCGACTTACCGAGTTTGCTGAAACCCTTGTTTGACTTGTATTTGTCTCCATTGGTTTCGCCGAACGGATTGTTGCCGCGTCGGTTGTTTACGTATCCGTCGCACGGCACCACGTGAACGATGTCGCTATACATAGGCTGTCCCTCACTGAACCAACTCTTCGGGAATGAGTGCTCGCGGTTGTACATGTCGCCCTCCTTCTTATAGCCACCGGTGTTGTCGCTAAAACTATAGTTAGTCGTGCAAGAGTACATGTCCCATACCTTGCCGTCGTCGCGACGGTCGGTCTTCTTGTAAGCCTCAGGTAATGCTTTGTATGAAACAACGCTCGGGTTGCCGATGATTTTCGACAAAGCAGTCTTCAGAGCCTTTCCCTTCTTGCCGTCGGCAGCACTGTAGTATGTGCCGCTGTTGTTGGGACCTTGCGCGAAGGCTCCGACGAACGAGAAGAGGGCTATTGCGAATAATGATTTGCGTAAAGATAATTTCATATTTTCTATTTTTATATGTTTTCAAGGGGAGGGTGTTTCAAAACTCGCAAGCGACACGCCCCGAAGGGGCAATACCACATAGCCCAAGGCAGCGCCTTGGGTTAAAAGACACACACGAACCATACGCCCTGCAAGGGCAAAAGCCTAATTATTAAGGTGTTGCCCTTGCAGGGCGCATTGTTCATTATATACACCATTATACCCAGGGCGCTGCCCTGGGCTATGTGCTGTTGGGCTTTCAGCCCGCGTTAATTGAGTTTTGACACACCACCTACGTAGCAAGAAAAACTGGTTGGTGCAGATGAGACATCTGCACCCCCTGGTGATTAGTTGTGTACCAATGTGCCGATTTCCTCGCCCTGCATCACCTTCTTCAGGTTGCCCACGATGTCCATGTTGAACACGTAGATAGGCAGGTTGTTCTCCTTGCACATTGTGGTGGCGGTGAGGTCCATCACCTTCAGACCGCGTGTGTAGATTTCGTCGTAAGTGATGTCGGTGAACTTCGTAGCTGTCGGGTCCTTCTCGGGATCGGCTGTGTAGATGCCGTCGACGCGTGTGCCCTTGAGCATCACGTCTGCCTCAATCTCGATGCCGCGGAGCGACGAGCCGGTGTCGGTGGTGAAGTAGGGCGAGCCGGTGCCGGCAGAGAAGATGCAGACATATCCTGCCTCCATTGCCTCGATAGCCTTCCACTTAGAGTAGAACTCGCCGATCGGCTCCATGCGGATAGCTGTGAGTACCTTTGTCTTCACGCCCAGTGCGCCGAGCGCCGAGCTGAGTGCGAGCGAGTTGATGACGGTAGCGCACATGCCCATCTGGTCGCCCTTCACGCGGTCGAAGCCTTTCGATGCGCCGCTGAGTCCGCGGAAGATGTTGCCGCCACCGATGACGATGCCAATCTGCACGCCCATTTCGTGTACTTCCTTAATCTGCTCTGCGTATTCGCCCAGACGAACGGGGTCGATACCGAAGCTCTGCTTGCCCATGAGGCTCTCGCCACTGAGCTTGAGAAGAATTCTCTTGAATTTTGCCATGTTGTATGTTTCGTTTGTTTTATTTGTTATTGTTGGGGTGTTCTCTCTGCTTGGTTGGTGCACCTTAGGGGGTGCAGCTGTCTCAGCTGCACCAACAGAGCTGTTGGTGCTATTCTTTGATTGGTGCACTTTTTGCTTTGTTGGTGCACTTGAGACAAGTGCACCCCCTTGTGTGCACCCCCTTGTGATGCAAATGTACTGCTTTTTCGTGATGTAGCCAAACCATTATAGTATAAACCTCACTTCCTTCATCCAATACGTGCGTTCTTGCCCATTTGCGTCGATGAGATGCAGGCATCCGTTGGGCGCAACGCGGCTTATGCGTGCCTCGAAGTGCTCATGCGTGGCGCAGTCTTCGTAGTGGTGCAGCCCCTCGCGACGGAACAGCGTAGCGTTGTATTCGTGGATGATGCCGCTGATGTCGCCCTCGATAGCACGCTGATAGTATTCGTTGAAGCTAAGAAGCACGGCATCAAGCACCTCGTTGAGTGGTGTCTCTACACCTATTATATTATATAACGATACGGGATTGGGCGCATTGCTGCGGAATACCTGTTGGTTCACGTTCAGGCCGATGCCGTACACGCAGCGGTCTATGCGTTTCCCCTTCACGGTGGTTTCGATGAGCGTACCGCTTATCTTGCGGTCGCGCCAGTAGATGTCGTTGGGCCACTTCAGTGTGATGTGGTCGGTGTACTGGTCGAGTGCCGCCTTCAGCGCCAGCGCCCCAGCCATCGACAGCACATACTGGTCAGTCACGGCTATGTTCTGCGGACTGGTGAGTATGGAGAACAGCAGGTTCTTGCCTCGCTCGCTCTCCCATGAGTTGCCAGCCTGTCCGCGTCCTGCCGTCTGATATTCAGCCACCGCTACCACCATCTCCTTAGGCGGTGGAACGGGGTGAGCAAGAAGCACATCGTTCGTAGACGTGGTCTCCGTGAGTTTTAGTATCTCCATTTTCAGAGTTTTGAATTCAAAATGCCAAGCACGGGTTGAACGCATCGACGATGTGCTCCACTTGCGCCGTCTCCTTCGTGCCGCCAATAACGGAAATCACGTCGAAGCGCAGTTCGTCGAGCACGTTCAGCATCTTCACATACGAGTCGGCAGCCATGCCGATGTTGCGAATCTTCCTTCGGTCTACAGCCTCCTCCGGCTTTGTAATGACATCCGTAGCTCGCGTCTTCACCTCCACGAACACGATGGTGCGCAGATCGGGCGACCGCGCGATGATGTCAATGTCGCGGTGTCCGTCGCGCCAGTCGCGCTCAATAATCTCGTATCCCGAGTTGCGCAGATAGTCGGCAGCCATCTCCTCGCCCCATTTTCCCGTGTCGTTATGCTTTGCCATGTTGTTCGTTTTGCAGGCAAAGGTACAGCTATTTGAAGAGACGACAAAGCAAGTAGGCTTGTTTTTGTTTAATTCGACCTCTACCGCGTTAAAATACAAATGTATTGTTAGTTGATTATCAGTATTATACATTCTAAACGGTAGAAAAGTGACAATATGGAATCTGTTTAGATACGGAAAGGTGAAGATTTAACGTTTTAACCTTCAGTCACACCAAAATTACAGGAAATGTGGGTGATGTGGGGTGGTTAGCAGTCACTCCATATTGCCTTTTATTGCCACAGAGATTCGTTTTCCCAACCAGAAGGAAAACCAAGGGCAGCCTTATCTATTTCTGGAAACGTTGCAAAAAGACTGTTCATCTTGTCAAGCATATCATTGTTTGGAGAGATAATATCAAGGAAGTACTTGATGATGCACATGTCAAAGTACACTTTCAAAGGATCCGTTGGCAAGGTAATCCAAGGACGCGACATTCTGATAGGCATGGTAGCACGAATAGAGAATACCCTATTCCATACACGTGCATGATGACAACATGAGTTTCTTGTTACAGTGATAATGGTAAGCCAAGATTCAAAAGGTGCAACTTGCAAGCCAAATGACAGTGCGATACGCTTCTTTATCTTCTTATTCTTGATGTTGGAATAAATATTGGTGATTACACCAAACGGCAGTATTTCGGTCAGCATCCATG
>OIBO01000249.1_pt1 | contig 13104 bp, 6 predicted proteins | sample 1581071 | NCBI WGS metagenome assembly OIBO01 (sample SAMEA3882504, study PRJEB24775) | human gut metagenome | biome: human-associated habitat; feature: intestine environment; material: feces | place: Netherlands | collected 2009/2010 | reverse complement strand
AAAACAGCAAGAATGAAAGCGAGTACAAACAGTTGATGGACAGTCTGAAACAGTCCGTCCTTACGGCATTCTACACGCCGTCAGCCGTTACAGAGGCTCTGACGGATGTGTTGAAAGAGCATCATATCATCCCCGAAAAGGTGCTTGAACCCTCGGCAGGCATCGGTGCCTTTGTCGATTCCGTCTTGGATAACAATCCCAAGGCAGACATTATGGCATTTGAAAAAGACCTGCTTACGGGAAAGATACTCCGCCATCTGCACCCGGAGCAGAAAGTGCGCATAGAGGGATTCGAGAAGATAGAAAAGCCTTTCAATGACTACTTCGACCTCGCCATCTCAAATATTCCCTTTGGCGATGTTGCCGTATTTGATCCGTCCTATACAGCCATGAAAGGCATGAGGGCACTTGTCACCAGACGCATACACAACTACTTCTTTGTCAAGGCTCTTGATACGGTAAGGGATGGTGGGTTGGTTGCCTTCATCACCTCACAAGGCGTATTGAATGCCAAAAACAACAGTGCCGCGCGTTTTATGATGCTCTATCATGCTGATCTCGTGTCAGCGATTCGTCTTCCCAACAACCTGTTCACGGAAAATGCCAATACGGAAGTGGGCAGTGACCTCATCATTCTGCAGAAAAATACCCAAAAGGAGTCGCTGCGAGGAGACGACAACCTGCTTGACACTGTCTATAATGACGAGAACCGCATTCCGACAAACAACTACTTTCTGGAGCATCCGGAACGCATTATCCATACAACAGCAAAGTTGGATACTGACCCGTTCGGCAAACCTGCAATGATATACACGCATGAGGATGGCGTGGAAGGCATTGCAGAGGATTTGCGAAAGATGCTCCATGAAGACTTTAAGAAGAACCTCAATTTGAACCGATACTTGGGGATAGAGGAAACAATGTCTGAGGAAGTTAAGGAGGTTGAAGAAACAGAAAAGATAGAAAAAACAGAGAAGATGAAGCCTTCCATTGAGGAAAAGCAGAACGATACGGTAGTATCCTTGCAAAAGCAGGAAAAGCCTACTGATGATGCTGAGCTATCCCAAAAGTCCAATCATCAGCAGCCACCAGTCCAAATGACTCTGTTTGACCTTTGGGGAATGGAAGAAGAAAACCGTCAGGCTGTCCATGCTACAAAGAAGAAAGCAGAGGTAACAGTGGGTGCTGCCGCCAAGAAAGTGTCAAGGAAGAGAGCAAGTCCGTTGGTAAAAAGCGTCAATCCGACTTTTGAAGTTGTGACAAAGCCTGTGGAAAAAGAAGAAAAGCCTTCGTTGACAGATGCAAAAGAGCCGGAAACTGCACAGGAGACAAAAACAATCCTGCCTGGTGATGAGCCATACGCAAGCATCTCTTGGGAAGAGAATCCGCCAATCAACGGCTTTTACGAGATGATGATGACCATGGCTCCCGAAGACAGGGTGCTGCTGCGCCAAAAGGCGGAACTGCACCGTCAGGAACAACTCAAGGCTTTGGGCGTTGAAGATACGCTTGATCCGAAGTTCAAGCCGCCGATGGAACCGATAGAAGTTCTCAAAGTTCAAATCGGGCATGGACAGTCGAAAGGGAATGAGCCAAAAGAAGATTCCAAGACTCAGAACACCTTGAAAGAAACAAATCATGAGCGGGAACAGCAAAAAGAGCAAGAAAGAAAGCGGGAAGAGCTGGCAAGGAAGAAAGAGGATGCTATGAAGCCCCGTCCATTTGATGAGAAACTGGAAAGTTTTCATCGTGAGGGTTCTATGGTGCTCGACTCTGCCAGAAACATCGGTGTATTGAAAGACCTTACCAAGTATGGTGCTACCTTCATGCCGTTGGATCTGAATATGGAGCAGAAAGAAAAGGCTGTCTTGTATATCGCCCTCCGTGATGCCTATCAGAAACTTTACACCTATGAAGCGGAAGAACAGACGGAAAACAAGCAGATGCGTGAGAGTCTGAATGTCTATTATGACGCTTTCTTCATTCGCTTCGGCAACCTCAATGCCAAGCAGAACGTGAAGTTCATCCTTATGGATGCCTCAGGGCGCGACATGCTGTCGTTGGAACGGGTAGAAAACGGACAGTTCACAAAGTCAGACATCTTCGACCACCCGGTCTCTTTTTCGCTTGACGAGGTCAGTCATGTCGATTCTCCAGAGGAAGCGCTCACCGCCTCGCTCAACAAGTTCGGCCGTATCGACTTGCCGTATATGACTGAATTATCAGATATGCCGGAACCGGAACTGACGGAAGCGCTTAAAGGGCGCATCTATTACAATCCGCTCATAGACGGCTACGAGATAGCCGACCGCTTCATTGCTGGCAATGTCATAGAGAAAGCGGAGCGTATAGAAGAATGGCTGAAGGAAAATCCCGACCATGCAATCGTGAGGGAGTCGTTGGAAGCCTTGAAGGCAAGCATTCCCGAACCGATAGCCTTTGAGGACCTGGACTTCAACTTCGGTGAGCGTTGGATACCTACAGGTGTGTATTCCGCTTACATGAGCCACCTCTTCAATACACAGGTCAGCATCGTCTATTCCGACAGCATGGACGAATATTCGGCAAAATGCAGTATGAAGACCATGGCCATCACGGATGAGTATATGGTGAAGGGATATTACCGCCACTATGACGGCATGAGTCTTCTGAAACATGCCCTGCACAACACTTGTCCCGACATGATGAAGAGCATCGGTGAGGATGAACACGGCAACGACATCAAGGTGCGTGACAGCGAGGGCATACAGCTTGCCAATGCCAAGATTGACGAAATCCGCAACGGGTTCACTGAATGGTTGGAAGAGCAGTCTGACTCTTTCAAGGATCGGCTGACCACAATGTACAACCGGAAGTTCAACTGCTTCGTGCGTCCGAAGTATGACGGTTCTCACCAGACCTTCCCCGGCTTGGACTTGAAAGCCCTTGGCGGAAAGTATGGTGTCAAGAGTGTGTACCCAAGTCAGAAGGACTGTGTATGGATGCTTTTGCAGAACGGCGGCGGGATATGTGACCACGAGGTGCTGCGCCCATAAGGGCATACTGTAAATGTAGGTTTGGCAACCTACCCAGCAAGGGTTTTCTACGCTGGTCATCAGCCAACTTATCCACTTAGCTGAAAAGCGGTGGGGAGTGTAGCATGTTGGAAACGGCATAAGTCGGCTAACTATCATACCGCTACTGAATGTCAAGATGAAACGATGAATACGAGGATGAAGACTATACTGTTTGAACGACAGTCCAAGACGTTAGTTGGTAAACACAGACCTAAGATAGTTATAAAGGTCTGTCTGCAATACTTCCACTTTCCTACTTCGAGTGCGAGAGCAGAAAACCGATTGCAGGTCAGCCGCAATAAGCGGAAAAGGACGAAAATCGCATCCGACAATTCATCAAGCCAATAGTTACAGTATTGCTTAAATGGGGATTACCTAAACCGAAGTGCCAACAAATGGCTATAGGAAGTGGGTTCTTTGAAAATTCGGCAAGGTAACAGAGTCTCCGTAGTAGTCCGAGCAAGGGAAAGCCTTGTACATGGCGAAGGGAGACAGTGTGTTATTTTTAATATGTTAAATGAATGATGTGTGAGACATTATGAGAAATTCTGAAAATGTATTAAACAGTCTGGCTGGGCATAGTCAAGACCTAAGCTACAAGTTTGAAAGACTTTACAGACTGTTGTTCAATGAGAATCTGTTTGCAGAAGCCTATCAGCGGTTGTCCAGAAATCCAGGCAACTGCACAAAAGGAACTGACGGACAGACAATAGACGGAACAAGCATAAAGCGCATCCGTGACCTCATAGAACAACTAAAGGATGAAAGCTATCGTCCTTGTCCTGCAAGAAGAATATACATACCCAAAAAGAATGGAAAACTTCGTCCGTTGGGTATCCCTTCTTTCAAGGACAAGCTCGTTCAAGAAGTAGTAAGAATGATACTCGAAGCAATTTACGAGGGACACTTTGAGGACTGCTCGCATGGTTTTAGACCACACAGAGGGTGTCATACTGCTATGGCTTCCTTGCAAAAGGGAGGTTCGGGAACAAGATGGTTCATAGAGGGTGACATCAAGGGATTCTTTGACAACATCAACCATGATGTTCTCATAAGCATTCTTAGTGAACGCATCCACGATGAGAGGTTTTTGCGACTGATACGAAAATTCTTGAAAGCGGGTTACTTGGAACAGTGGGAATACAAAAACTCCTATATCGGCACTCCACAAGGCGGTATCATCAGTCCTATCTTGGCGAATGTCTATTTGGACAAGCTCGACAAATTCATGTTGAGATATATCGAGACATTTAACAAGGGTAAAGCACGGCAACGCAACCCTGAATACAAGAGGGTTGCCAGTCGTAAAGACAAACGAGTAAAGAAACTGAAGAATGAACAGGACGAGCAGAAGAAAGGTGTTTTACGTTCAGAGATAGCATCCCTGCATCGTGAAATGCAACGACTTCCTGCAACTCTTGACATGGATGAAAACTTCAAGAGGATGAAATACGTACGGTATGCAGACGATTTTCTGATTTGTGTTATTGGAAGCAAGGCTGATTGCCAAAATGCAAAAGAAGATATTAAAAACTTCTTGCAGGAACAGCTGAAACTTCAACTTTCAGACGAGAAGACACTTATCACAAATGCTCATGATACAGCAAAATTTCTTGGATTTGAAGTCACTGTCCGCAGTACAAACAAAACGAAAAAGGATTACAGAGGGATTCCGATTCGCTCCCTTGACCATAAGGTTGTCTTATTGTTGCCATTTGAGGCAATGAGAAAGAAACTGCTGGACTACGATGCCATGCGCATTGTAATCAAGGACGGCAAGGAAGTATGGGAGTCAACTTCTCGTCCCTATCTTCGTAGTAATGACGACCTTGAAATTCTGAACCGTTACAATTCAGAAATCAGAGGTATCTACAACTACTATTGTATTGCTAATAATGTCAACATTCTCAACAGTTTCTATGGAATCATGAAAGAGAGTATGTACAAGACATTCTCGTCAAAGTACGAATCTACCGTAAGAAAGATTGCCAACAAGTATTGTAAGGACAAGATTTTCACGGTAAGATACCAAAACAAAAAAGGTGAATGGTTGGAACGTACCTTATATCATGGTGGATTTAGGTTGAACAAGGAAGCGCGCATTGACAATGCACACATTATGCCCAATTACTATGGAATGGAGAGTACAAGCCTTATGGCTCGCTTGAAAGCCCATAAATGTGAATATTGTGGAGCTGAGGACAATCTGAAAATGATACACGTCCGCAAGCTCAAAGATTTGAAAGGCAAAGAAGCATGGGAGAAACTCATGATTGCCCGACAAAGAAAAACAATCGCAGTTTGCGAGAAATGTTATAACAAAATTCATGGAAATAAATAGACTGACAATAACCACGGAGAGCCGTATACTTGGAGACGAGTACGTACGGTTCGGCGGCGAGTACATTGAAACCTGCTTCCATAAAGGGAAGCAAGGCGCATTGTGCTTAGCCATTGGAACTGGCAAGACCCTCATCATGTGCATGGCTGCGCATGAGATGAAACGTCTCGGTATGGCTCACAAGCCGATGATTATCGGACTGAAAGCCAATGTCGCGGAGATAGCTGCCACCTATCAGACAGCTTATCCCCATGCGAGGATACTCTATGCCTCGGAGAAGGACTTTTCCACCAAGAACCGTGTCAGTTTCTTCAACAACATCAAGAACAACGACTATGACTGTGTAATCATGTCGCATGACCAGTTCGGGAAGATACCGCAATCGCCAGAACTCCAACGGCAGATATTGCAGGCTGAGCTTGATACCGTGGAGGAAAACTTGGAGGTGATACGCACGCAGGGCAAAGACGTGTCACGGGGAATGCTCAAAGGATTGGAAAAGCGAAAGCAGAATCTGGAGGTGAAGTTGCAGAAGATAGCCTACAGCATCGAGCAGCGCACCGATGATGTGGTGGACTTCCGCATGATGGGCATCGACCACTTGTTTGTGGACGAGAGCCACCAGTTCAAGAACCTTATGTTCAATACCCGTCACGACCGTGTGGCAGGACTCGGCAACAGCGAGGGAAGCCAGAAGGCACTCAACATGCTCTTTGCTATCCGAACCATACAGGAGCGGACAGGCAGAGACTTGGGAGCGACATTCCTGTCGGGAACAACCATCAGTAACTCACTGACTGAGTTGTATCTGCTTTTCAAGTACCTGCGCCCCAAGGAACTGGAGCGTCAGGACATCCGCTGTTTCGATGCGTGGGCGGCAATCTTCGCCAAGAAAACTACCGACTTCGAGTTTAACGTCACCAACAACATCGTACAGAAGGAACGGTTCAGATACTTCATCAAGGTACCGGAGCTTGCTGCTTTCTACAACGAGATAACCGACTATCGCACAGCGGAGGCGGTTGGCGTGGACAGACCGGAGAAGAACGAGATCCTTCATAATATACCACCGACACCCGAGCAAGAGGACTTCATCCAAAAGCTGATGGAGTTTGCCAAGACAGGTGATGCCACCATCCTCGGCAGACTGCCATTGTCGGAAACAGAGGAAAAGGCGAAGATGCTCATAGCCACAGACTATGCCCGAAAGATGGCACTCGACATGCGCATGATAGACCCGACTTGTGAGGACCATCCCGACAACAAGGCGAGCCATTGTGCCAAGATGATAGCGGACTATTACAAACGCTATGACAATCACAAGGGCACGCAGTTCGTATTCTCAGATCTTGGCACATACAGACCTGGGGAATTCAACGTGTATTCTGAAATCAAGCGCAAGCTGATAGAGGATTACGGAATACCTTCATCTGAAATCCGCTTCATTCAGGAGTGCAAGAACGAGAGGGCAAGAAAGGCGGTGATAGCAGCCATGAACGAGGGTTCGGTACGAGTATTGTTCGGCTCCACATCTATGTTAGGTACAGGCGTAAATGCACAAAAAAGGTGTGTTGCTATTCATCATTTGGACACACCGTGGGTGCGACATGAAGTCGCATAGATAATTGTTGGAATGATACTTTAAGTATCAGTTTTAACCCGCTGTTCCGTCAGCGGTAGCCTACCGACCGATGCACCTTAATGTTGTATTAAGCGGTCGGGACAAAGTACACTTTCGCAAGACAAGACAGAACCGTGAGGAGAAGTCAAGTATGGTTAGTATCATACCGTAGAGTGGCGAGGCTGGATAGTATGGTTAGCGTAAGCGAACTGTTAGTAAACTTCGTAATGTCGTAAAAGAGTGCAAGATACTGATACACTCTACCCAAAATGGGATGCGGTCAGATAATCCTCTCCATGGTAGGATTACACGGATGTAAAGACCGTCGGAGGATGAGACAGAACCTAACCTATCCGTTAGTTATCTATGTGGAACATGGTAAGCCTGTACATCTCCTGTCAGACAAAAGACAGGTAAGCTGAAAGTAATGGATGCTGAATGATGTGCAGGTATAAGATAACAGAGAAAGCGAATGCCGTTCTGTAATGGGACGGATAGGGTTTGAGCCACTTATCACGAGTTGACAAGGGACAACATCAACCTACCACGAAAGTGGGCAGACTTCTGTGGTAATGTTTGGGAGGCAAATACCCAACATTAGCCAAATGGTAATTCTTTACAATAAACTTTTAGAACTTTTTAAAGTAGGAATGCAAATGAACGATAAAATCAAAGAAAATCTCCTCGACCAATCGTGTGCGCCGACTGACAACCTGCAATCAAATTGGGACAGAATAGACTGGACTAAGGCGGAGCAAGCTGTTAAGAAGCTTCAAGCTCGTATTGTAAAGGCTCAGAAGGAAGGCAGACATAACAAGGTGAAAGCCTTGCAATGGACGCTTACCCACTCTTTTTACGCAAAAGCCTTAGCCGTAAAGAGGGTTACTTCTAACGGGGGTGGTTGTACTCCTGGGGTTGACAAAGAAATATGGGATACCCCTAAAGCTAAAATGCAAGCAATAACCCAACTCAAACGCAGAGGCTACCAGCCAATGCCGCTGAGAAGAGTTCATATCAAGAAGAGCAACGGCAAACTGCGACCGTTGGGAATACCGACAATGAAAGACAGAGCCATGCAAGCACTCTATCTTATGGCATTGGAGCCTGTATCAGAAACTACAGCTGATACTCGTTCATACGGTTTCCGCAAGGAACGCTGCTGTATGGATGCAATACAGCAATGTCATAACATTCTCCGAAAGGGATATTCTCCCGAATGGATTTTGGAGGGCGACATAAAAGGGTGTTTTGACCATATCAGCCATGAGTGGTTACTTGCCAATATCCCAATGGATAAGGCAATACTCCGAAAATGGTTGAAATGTGGCTATGTTTTCAACAAGCAAATGTTCCCGACCGAGGAAGGAACACCGCAAGGTGGTATAATTTCTCCGACACTTGCCAATATGACTTTGGACGGATTGCAGAAAGCTCTTGCAGATAGATATAAGCGCCATCATGTTAATGGTAAGTTGTATTCACCAATGGTGAACCTTGTACGTTATGCGGATGATTTTATCATCACTTGCGAGAACAAGGAAACTCTTGAAAATGAAATCAAGCCATTGGTTGCTGAATTTATGTCTGAAAGAGGTCTGACCTTATCAGAGGAAAAGACGGTGATAACCAACGTGCATGACGGTTTTGATTTTCTTGGCTTTAATATCCGCAAATACGGCAAGGACATATTGACCAAGCCGACAAAGAAATCCGAGAAACGCTTTATGGAGAATATCCGTAAGGTAATTAAGGAGAACAAGGGTTGCAGACAGGAGTCGTTAATCAGAATGTTGAACTCTAAAATCCGAGGATGGGGAGGTTATTATCAGCATGGAGCGACACGTGATTCATTTCACAGAATCGACCATCAGATATTCCTCTCACTATGGCAATGGGCAAAACGCCGTCATTCCAAGAAAGGGAAACGGTGGATAAAAGACCGATATTGGCATGACATTCGAGGGAACAAATGGACTTTCGCTTCAAAATTCAAGAAACCAAACGGAAAGGAAGACCAATTGACATTATTGTCTCTGACTTCATCGTTTCCATTCCTGCAATACACGCAGATTAAAGGAGACATGAACCCGTTTGATGCAGACTGTCGTCTGTACTTCTATAAAAGAAAGAAGTCGAAAATGCTTGTTACGCTAAAAGGACGCAAGTCACTGCTGTACCTATGGGAAAAGCAAGGACGCAAATGTCCTATATGCGGTGAGCCTATTGATACGCACAAGGCATGGAATGTCATGCCAACCGTTCAAAACGGAAAGAAATGCAATCTGTTGGTTCATGATGAATGTTTTAAATTATCCCGCAAATCAAATGGAAACAAGAAGTAGTTTGAGCCGGTCTCTGCATACAAACAGAGGCTTAGAAAAGCTTGAGCCGTATGAGGGGAAACTCTCATGTACGGTTCTTAGGGGGGAAGAGGGCAGCAATGCCCTTGACCTACCCGATCGACCGTCAGACTTGGCACAGCGTGACGGTCGAGGTGTGCGTGCCGGCAACGAGATTGCCAAGCTGTATGCCGACAACAAGGTGGATGTCATCATCTATGCGGTGGAAAAGTCGCTTGACTCGTACAAGTTCAACCTCCTGCACTGCAAGCAGACTTTTATCTCGCAGTTGAAAAGCGGAGCCTTGGGAGCGAGAACCATTGACGAGGGAGCGATGGACGAGAAATCGGGCATGAATTTTTCAGAGTATATGGCTATTCTCTCCGGAAATACCGACTTGCTTGACAAGGCGAAGTTGGAGAAGAAGGTTGCTTCTCTGGAGGGTGAGCGCAAATCGTTTAACAAGGGTAAGCGTGACTCAGAAACAAAATTGCAGTCAAAGACGTCAGAGCTGGGTAACAACAAAGCCTCTCTCAAGGGAATGACCGAGGACTACGGCAAGTTTATGGGCAAAGCCAAGAAAGACAAGGACGGCAACATCCTCAATCTCATCACTCTTGATGGTGTGGAGTCCACGAACTTAGAGGTTATAGGAAAGCATCTGCAAATGTTGGCGGAGAAAGAGACAACTGACGGACAATACAAGCGGATTGGAGAAATCTACGGATTCCCTGTCAAGATTGTCAGCGAGACAAGTTTCGAGAATGGTCTTCCATTTGTTGACAACCGCTTTTTTGTCGAGGGCAATTACAAGTACCAGTACAACTACGGTCACATTGCCAAGTCGGACCCGATAGCAGCGGCAAACAACTTTCTGAATGCCTTACAGAAGATACCAAGCTACATTGAGCAGTATGATTCAAGATGCAAGGCTTTGGAAAAGGAAATACCGCAACTGGAAGAGATAGCTGGCAAGACTTGGAAGAAAGAGGAAGAACTGAAAGGTCTTAAAGCGGAACTGGCAGCATTGGACAGGAAAATACAGTTAGAATTGGCACCACCACAGGAGCAAGATACTGCTGAAAAACACGAAGCAAAGAATATAGAAACAGAACAAAGCATAGTTGGAAAACAAGCACGCTCCGTCTGTCGGTTATGACACCTTATTATATATAGGGGTATCTTGATGTTTTTATCATAATAAGATACCCCTGTTTTTATCTAAAAATGGCGAAATCTTCAATAAATAGCCTTTAAAATAAACTTTTTGAAAATATCACAGCGATATTTAGAATAATTATTGTATTTTTGCATACGAATTATATATCTATAAAAGTATGGCAAAGAAAGATGTAAACAGATTGAAAATAATGTTGGCAGTAACCAAGCGCTCAAACAAGTGGTTGGCAGAAATGTTGGGTAAAGACCAAGCAACCATTTCCAAATGGTGCACCAACACTTGCCAACCAGACTTGGAAACCTTAATACGGATTTCTGATTTGCTGAAAGTGGATGTAAACGATTTGTTGAACAAAGAATGTATCAAAGAATGATGGACGATATATTGAAACAGATAAAGGCTGGCGAGGTGTCGGGGGTGCAGTTCAAGGAACGCATTCTCGACAAATATGATATTGCCTGTGAGTTAGTGGCGTTCAGTAATTCACATGGTGGCAAGTTGGTAGTTGGTATAAAGGATAAGACCGGAGAAACCAATGCCTTGTCGTATTCTGAGGTACAAGAAACAACCAACTTGTTGAGTGACATTGCTTCAGAAAACGTAGTGCCATCCATTCTGATAAAGATAGATACTGTTGAGGTCGAGGATGGCAACTTGGTTGTTGCTACTGTGAAGGAAGGACTCAACAAGCCTTATCATGACAACAAGGGAATCGTATGGGTGAAGAATGGTGCCGACAAGCGTAAAGTGTTCGATAATGCTGAACTTGCAGAAATGATGACCGACTGCGGTAGTTTTGCTCCAGACGAGGCTGGTGTTAGGGATGCAACTGTCAACGACCTTGATGCAACGACCATCAAGCAGTTTCTTGGCAACCGTTTTGAAAGAGTTTTGGAGAAGAAAGGCTTGACAGGTGACGCTTTTAAAGAAGCATCACTTGATATGATATGCTCTGCCATAGCTAAGGGACATGACTGTGAGAAGATACTTCGCAATCTGCGATTTATCCGTCCCGATGGCACACTGACCGTTGCTGCCATGCTTCTGTTTGGCAAATACACCCAGCGCTGGATGCCAATGATGACAGCCAAGTGTATCTGTTTTGCTGGCAACAGTGTTGGCAGCAAGGTGTTCCGTGACAAGGTGAATGATGCAGATATGGAGGGGAATCTGCTTCATCAATATGACACTATCATGGATTTCTTCACTCGTAATCTGCATAATGTGCAGGTGGGAGATGAATTCAACAGCATGGGAAAGTTGGAAATACCTTATACAAGCTTGGTTGAGTTCACTGTAAACAGCCTTGTACATCGCTCGTTGAACATGAAAGCCCCTGTTCGCATTTTCATTTTCGACAATCGTGTTGAGATTCACAGTCCTGGTGCATTGCCTAACGGACTCACTATTGATGACATCAAGGCAGGAACTTCCATGCCTCGCAATATGTTCCTTTTTAACAATGCTATATACTTGCTGCCATACACTGGTGTAGGTAGCGGCATCACTCGTGCTCTGGATGAAGACATCAATGTCACATTTATGAATAATAACAAGGCACAGGAATTTGTCATCACAGTTTGGAGAGGAGAAAGTAACCAAGTTGAGGAAAAAAGTAACGAAGTCGAGGGAAAAAGTAACCAAGTCGAACAAAAAAGTAACGAAGTCGAGGGGAAAAGTAACCAAGTCGAAGGGAAAAGTAACCAAGTCCAAGACTCTGACACTAAAAAAGTGTCATTGTCTAATAAGCAAAGGGATATAGTCAATTTCTGTTCAGTTCCTCGAACTACCGCAGAGATCATGGAACGCCTTGGTTTATCCAATCAAACCAAGAACCGAGAGCGTTACATTACATCCCTTGTTGCAGCAGGATATTTGCAGATGACTAATCCAGATAATCCTACAGCAAGTAATCAAAAATACAAGAAAGTAAACAAAAGATAAGAAGCGTATGGATTCATTATTTCTACTTCAGTTTGCATGTTTTATATTCATGCTCATCAATGCCTTCATCGTAGCACTCTCTCATCTGCATGTAAGATGGGAGAACAAGCGGTATGAGCGTTCTCGATGGATGATCGTTGCTGCCCTGATAGGACTGGCGATACAATATGTGCTGCAGATGACTTTCGGGTTCCGTGCTATGCACGATAATCTGGGGGCGGTCATCAACATCCTCCTCTATACCCCCTGCTTCTCGCTCATCTCCATAGGAATCTACAACATAGAAACCACCCGTGCTAACCTCAGAAAGATGATACTGATGTGCAGTGGTATTTATGCTGCCATCATTGTGGTCTTTTGCGTGGGTATCAATCTCCATCATAGCCTGTATATCAGAGAGGGGCTTTATCTGATGCTGACTCTGTTTTGCGTAAGTGTTTTCTATTGCATATACATGATTATTCAGGAGATGATTAGGCGTAAAAATATGTTGGAGACAATGGCTGCAACGGATTTGTTGCCTTACGTAAGATATTCGCGTGCCAGTGTAATCATTCTATGGCTCGCAGTTCTCGCTATGCCAGTTGCCATCTTTTCTACTACCTTATTATATATAGTAGGTC
>OIBO01000248.1_pt1 | contig 13107 bp, 8 predicted proteins | sample 1581071 | NCBI WGS metagenome assembly OIBO01 (sample SAMEA3882504, study PRJEB24775) | human gut metagenome | biome: human-associated habitat; feature: intestine environment; material: feces | place: Netherlands | collected 2009/2010 | reverse complement strand
TGTCACATCTTTAAAGATACTCTCACCGTCACTATAGAATGTAGCCAAGACAACTTCTTTTCTCATCTCAATATAGTATAATGATAATTGACGCAAAGATAATGTTTTAAAGTGACAATGCTGCATAAAAGCCATAGTTTATGCATGGCTATGTCCTAATTTAGAAAAAATAAATATAAAGCTATAACAAAGCTACCATTATGCCAACCGATAATCTGATGTTTTATTAAATGTATGCATGAAAGACATATTGTAAGTGATTAAAACTGCTAAAACAGGAAAAATCAATATATTCTGACATATTCGTTTCTTTTTGCATAAATAACTTTAAAAATCATCCTTAATGTAAATGATTAGGGATGATTTTCGGCTTTTTTTTGTATTTTTGCTATTAAATATTGTATTATAACGACAATAGTAAACGAAACGGATATGGTGACACAAAGTGAAGCAGCCCTGGAACAGGGACTGATAAAGACACTTCAAGATATGAGTTATGAGTATGTCAAGATAGAAGAAGAAACAAATCTTGACCAGAATTTCAAGACTCAACTCGAAAAGCATAATAAGAAAGAACTTGCCCGTCATGGACGTACAAGTTTTACGGATAGTGAATTTGAAAAGATAAAAATTCACTTAGAGGGCGGTACTCGTTTTGAGAAAGCCAAGAAACTGCGAGACCTGTTTCCATTAGAATTGGAAACAGGCGAACGTGTATGGGTTGAATTTCTCAATCGCCAGCAGTGGTGTCAGAATGAGTTCCAGGTTTCCAACCAGATTACAGTGGAAGGTAGAAAGAAGTGTCGATATGATGTCACAATACTTATCAATGGTTTGCCTTTGGTTCAAATAGAACTAAAGAAACGTGGTGTGGAGTTAAAGCAAGCTTACAATCAGATACAGCGCTACCACAAGACTTCGTTCCATGGCTTGTTTGACTACATACAGTTGTTTGTGATTTCAAATGGTGTGAACACTCGTTATTTTGCCAACAATCCTAACAGTGGCTACAAGTTCACTTTCAATTGGACAGATGCTGAGAATGTGCCGTTTAATGACCTCTCCAAGTTTGCATTGTTCTTCTTCGACAAGTGTACTTTGGGCAAGATGATAAGCAAGTATATTGTTCTACATGAAGGAGACAAATGCTTGATGGTGTTGCGCCCTTATCAGTATTATGCAGTAGAGAAGATTCTTGATAGGGTGCAGAACTCTAACAAGAATGGTTATATATGGCATACGACTGGTGCAGGTAAGACTTTGACATCATTTAAGGCTGCCCAGCTCGTTTCAGAGATAGATGGCATCGATAAAGTGATGTTTGTCGTTGACCGTCACGACCTTGATACCCAAACTCAATCAGAGTATGAGGCTTTTGAACCTGGGGCAGTAGATGGTACAGATAACACCTATGAGCTAATAAAGCGATTGAGTGGTAAGTCAAAAATAATAATCACCACCATCCAAAAGTTAAACTGTGCAGTTACTCGTGATGCTTACAACAAGCATTTGCAAGATGTCAAGAACCAGAAGGTAGTGATGATATTCGATGAATGCCACCGCAGTCATTTTGGTGATTGCCATAAGAATATTGTTGGTTTCTTCAAGAACTTACAGATATTTGGCTTTACTGGTACACCGATATTTTCAGAAAATGCCAAAGGAGAACATACCACAGCAGAGGTTTTTGGAGAATGTCTCCATAGGTATCTGATAAAGGATGCCATTGCCGATGAAAACGTGCTTGGTTTCCTTGTGGAATATTATCAAGGTCATGGTGATGTTGACTTGATGGAAGAACAGCGAATGAAGGAGATTGCTCAATTCATCCTCAACAACTTCAACAAGTCAACATACGATGGTGATTTCAATGCTTTGTTTGCCGTCCAGTCTGTGCCTATGCTTTTGAAGTACTATGACATCTTCAAGTCATTACATCCTAAGATAAGGATAGGTGCTGTGTTCACATACGCTGCAAACGAAAGCCAAGATGATGATAACACTGGCATGAACAATGGTTTTGTTGACGACACGGTTACGAGTGACAAGCTGCAAACCATTATGGATGATTATAATAATATGTACGGAACTGCTTTTACAACAGACAATTTCAGTGCATATTATGACGACATAAATCTTCGTATGAAGAAGAAACGTGCCGATATGGAACCTTTGGATTTGTTGCTTGTTGTCGGTATGTTCCTTACTGGCTTTGATGCCAAGAAACTAAATACGCTGTATGTTGACAAGAACCTTGAATATCATGGATTATTGCAGGCTTTCAGTCGTACCAATCGTGTTCTCAATGAGAAAAAGCGATTCGGAAAAGTTGTCTGCTTCCGCAATTTGAAGGACAATGTTGATAGAGCTATCAAGTTATTCAGCAATACTGATGCTCCTGAGGCGCTTGGATTCGTACTTCGTAAACCATTTGCTGATGTAAAGAAGGATTTGGATGAGTTATGTCAGAACTTTAAAGCGCGTTATCCGGATATGGCTTCCATTGACAAACTTCAGAGTGAGTACGATAAGCGCAATTTTATACTTGCTTTCCGTGATATTATCAGAAAACATTCTGAGATACAGGTATATGAAGAGTGGAATGCCGATGATTCATCTTTGGTAATGACAGAGCAGGAATACAATGATTACCGCTCTAAATATCTTGATATGACGATGGGATTCATACAAGATGATGAGGAGGAAGGTGACAATAACGGTGAAGGCAAAGAAGATGAAGGTATGGCGCATGAAGACCCAAAAGCAGATATCGACGATATTGATTTCTGTCTGGAGTTGTTGCATAGTGATGTTATTAATGTCGCATATATACTGGAATTGATAGAAGACCTCAATCCTGCAAGCGATGATTATCAGATGAAACGACAGAATATCATCGATACGATGATAAAAGACCCTGCTATGCGCAATAAGGCTAAACTTATCGACCACTTCATCCGTGACAATGTTGATAATGACCAAGCTGGATTTGTAAAGTCGAAAGCTGATGGCAAGATGGATTTGGAGAGCCGTCTTACAACCTATGTTACTCAGGCAAGAGCTCATGCGGTTACTTCATTGGCTACGGAAGTGGGAGTTAGTCAAGATGCACTTATTAAATATGTGCAGGAGTATGATTATTTACATCGGGAAAAGCCTGAAATTTTGCAGAAGGCTATCAAGGAGAAAAAGGGACTGCGTTTCTTGCAGCGCATTCATCTTAAAGAGTCATTGATTTTAAAACTGCGTAAAATTATCGAAACATTCAGTTGGGAATAAAAAAAGAAAATAAAAAGAAAAAATATGAGTGAAGAATTACAACAAAAACTGCGTACGCAGCTTTGGACAGTAGCCAATACTTTGCGTGGCAATATGTCAGCCAGTGATTTCATGTATTTCACTTTGGGCTTTATCTTTTATAAGTACTTGTCAGAAAAGATAGAAATGTGTATTGATGCTGAACTTGAAGAAGACGGAAGTAACTTTAAGGAAGCCTGGGCAAGTAATGAGGAAGAACTGAAGGAGGAGTTGAAGAAGTTTTGCATGAATGAACTCGGTTATTTCATCGAGCCAGAATACCTGTATTCTTCTGTAATAGAGGCTATCAATCGCAAGGAGAACATCCTTCCACAGCTGGAGCGTTCATTGAAGAAAATAGAAGACAGTACCATTGGACACGATAGTGAAGAGGATTTTGGAGGTTTGTTCTCTGATATAGACCTCGCTTCTCCTAAATTGGGAAAGACCGCAGAGGATAAGAACAATTTGATTAGTGAAGTTCTGATTGCTCTTGATGGTATTGACTTCGGCTTAAACGAGGCTTCTGATATTGATATTCTCGGCGATGCCTATGAATATATGATAGGTCAGTTTGCCGCAGGAGCTGGCAAAAAGGCTGGAGAATTCTACACCCCACAGGAAGTTAGTCAGATTCTTGCAGATATAGTTACTACAGGCAAAACACGCTTGAAAAATGTATATGACCCAACTTGTGGTTCAGGTTCATTGCTTCTCCGTACTGCTCGCAATGGTAAGGCTGATTTGATTTATGGTCAAGAGAAGAACCCTACGACATTCAACCTTGCCCGAATGAACATGTTGCTTCATGGAATTAAGTTTAGCGACTTCGACATAGAGAATGGAGATACTCTTGAAGATGATGCTTTCCCTGAGGAACAGTTTGATGCTGTGGTTGCTAATCCGCCATTCTCTGCAGCCTGGAGTGCAGCGGAGAAATTTAATAATGATGACAGATTTAGCAAGGCTGGTGTCTTGGCTCCAAAGTCTAAGGCTGACTATGCATTCATACTTCACATGATCCATCATCTTAATGAAGGTGGAACGATGGCATGTGTAGCTCCTCATGGTGTACTTTTCCGTGGCGCATCAGAAGGCAAGATTCGCCGTTTCCTCATAGAGAAGAAGAATTATATTGACGCCATCATCGGTTTGCCTGCCAACATTTTCTATGGTACAAGTATCCCAACTTGTATCATTGTGGTAAAGAAGTGCCGCAAGGATGATGATAATATACTCTTCATAGATGCCAGCAAGGAGTTTGAAAAGATAAAGACACAAAACAAGCTTCGCCCAGAGCACATTAATAAGATAGTTGATACCTATCGTGAGCGCAAGGAAATCGAGAAGTATAGTCATTTGGCAACTTTACAAGAGGTTGCCGACAATGACTATAACCTTAACATTCCTCGTTATGTAGATACGTTCGAGGAAGAAGAGCCTATCGACATTCATGCGGTCATGAAGGAAATCAAGGAGTTGGAAGCTAAGCGCGCTGACCTCGACAAGCAGATAGATGTATATCTGAAAGAATTGGGGTTGGTAGAGTAGAAACGTTAAAAGTGTATTTGATATGAAGGGCGATGCATTATTGTTAAGTAGAGTTATAGCAGGAGGTAGAGTGCAATTTATCATTCCTGTATATCAGCGTAATTATAGTTGGCTAACAGAAAATTGTAATCAACTGTTTAATGACTTGGTGGATTTAGTTCATTCTGATAGACCTACCCATTTCTTTGGTTCTATAGTAACATCACCTGCTGATGGCTATGGAATCAATCGTCTTGTCATTGACGGACAGCAACGTCTAACAACAATCTCTTTATTGTTGTTAGCTGGTATTCATGCAGTAGAAAATGGTGAACTTGAAGGTGACAGGGGAAGTATTGAAGAAGCAAAGGAAGAGTTTTTGATGGCTAAGTTTAGTGGCACGGAAAGAAAAATTAAACTTGTGCCAATCGAAAATGATTTGGAGGCTTATGATAGAATCTTTCAGCATGATGTAGATAATTATGTAAAGGATTCTAAGATGACTCGTAATTATCAATACTTTTATGAGCGTTTGACAAAAGAGCCTCATCAACTTTCATTTGATTCTTTGTTGAGTGCCATTGAGCGTTTGCAAATCATATCAATAGAATTGGATGGTAATGACCAACCACAACTTATTTTTGAGAGTCTTAACTCTACAGGCTTAGATTTGACAGGTGCTGATGAGGTTAGAAACTATCTACTGATGTCTCTTACCGCAGAAGAGCAACAATATTATTTCAAGACTTATTGGCAGAAGATTGAGGTGGCAACCGAAAATGAGCCAACGATGTTCCTACGTGATTATTTGACAATAAAGCAACAGTTGCAGCGTCCTGTGAGATTGGCAAACCTATACAGTTCTTGGAAGAAATATATGCTTGGTCACGACCGTAAGGAAGAACTTGCGGAAATGTTGGTTTATGCTCAATATTATCATCAAGTTACAGAGGGAGAACTATACTCTAAGAAACTTTCTGATAAGATGCGCCATATTTGTAATATAGAAACAGATGTGGCTAACGTGTTCTTTATACAATTCTTGAAATATGCAGATGAAAAGCATCTGACAGAAGATGAAATATTCAAGGTTATAGACTTAGTTGAGAACTATATGGCTCGACGTATAGTATGTAATATGCCTGGAAATGCGTTGACACAGGTTTTCTGTGCATTGCATAAAGATGTGCTTAAAAGCATGGAAGAGTATGAAAAGGCAGAAGTGGAAATCAATTTTGCTTACTCTGATATTTTAGCATATCATATTATGCGCCGTGATGGTAATTATCAGTTACCAAGAGATACACAGTTTGTAGAGGCTATCGAGAATCGTGATGCTTATCACATGCTCAAGCCTTTCCAAATTTTCCTCTTTGAAAGACTCGAAAACTCTGTGCATGGTGAATATAATGATGTGGCATCCGACATGAAGAGTAAGGATGCAACAATCGAGCACATTATGCCACAAACATTAAATGCGGAGTGGCGTGAAATGCTTGGTGATAATTTTGAGGAAATTCAAGAAAGATACTTGCATACGTTTGCTAATCTTACTTTGACTGGTATTAATAGTGAACTTAGTAATAAGGCTTTTGAAATCAAGCGTGATGGTAGAACGGTTGATAACACCGTATATCCAGGTTATAAGGATTCTAAATATCGTTTGACAAGAAGTGTTACAAACTGCCAAAAATGGACGGAAGAAGAATTGCAAAAGCGTAGTAAAAAGATTTGTGAGGATTTCTTACGCTTGTACCCTCTGCCAAGAACAGAATTCACCCCATTGCCTAAGCCTGTAGAAGAAGTTTCTTTGGATGAAGAATCATTCTCGCCAACAAATAGAATGCTTCGTGGATTCCGTGTGTTTGGAAATGAGTATAATGAAACGATATGGAAAGATATGCTTGTTAAAGTAGTGTCATTATTGTCAGAGCGTTATCCTGATGTGATAGATTCTCTATATGATGGTGGAGCATATCTATGGACTTCTAAACAAGCAGATTTGAATTATTGCACGCAAATAGGTGCAGACAAGTATCTTTGGACATCCATGGGCAATAAGGGTAAAATAGCTTGCCTCCGCTACTTGTTCGACAAGTGCGATGTTGCAGAGTCTGAACTTGTCTTTGTTTTGGAACCATCTAACGAATGATATTATCTATGGAAGAGAATAATGTGCCAGAGATGCGTCCTACATTCGATGAAATTCGGAAGGTGGACGGTAATGGAAAGGAATATTGGAACTCACGTGAGCTTTGTAATGCGATGGGCTATTCGGGCTATTGGAAATTCCAAAATGTAATAGAAAAAGCCATCAAGGTTGCAGGTGAAAAAGGGATGAATATAGATGAACATTTCAACCATGCGGTTGATATGTTCAAGGTGGGCAATGGTGCGTTTCGTAAGGTAGAAACGTTCCATCTTTCACGAATGGCTTGTATGATAATAGCAGAGAATGCAGATACAAGAAAGCCATTGGTGAAGCAAGCAAGAGAATATTTCTCGCAGTCTGTATCTACGACAGAGATTGTGCAGAACTCGTTGGAATCCAACATCTTACTATATAAGACTGCACAAGGTGAGACTCGCATTGAAGTGATATTCAACAGTGAGACCTTTTGGATGTCACAGAAAAGAATGGCTTCTTTGTTTGGAGTTGATAGGGCAACTATAGCCTATCATATTTCTCAGATTTATGGGTCGGGAGAATTGCAAAGAGAGACAACTTGTAGAAAAATTCAACAAGTTCAACTTGAAGGTGAGCGTGATGTAGAGCGTGCTCCTTTGTTCTACAATCTTGATGTAATCATAGCTGTGGGCTATCGTGTGAACAGCTATCAAGCAACCCAATTCCGTATATGGGCAACTTCTGTATTGAAGGAGTTTGTTATCAAGGGATATGTGTTAGATGATGAGCGTTTGAAACAAGGCAAGCACTTTGGCAAGGATTACTTTGATGATTTGCTGGAACGCATTCGTGAAATTCGCACATCAGAGCGTAGATACTATCAAAAGATAACTGACATTTACGCTGAGTGTAGTGCTGACTATGATGCAAAAGCTGAGAGTACCAAACTCTTTTATCAGATGGTACAGAATATGATGCACTTGGCTGTTACCAATCATACGGCAGCAGAGATTGTTTATGAACGTGCCGATGCTGAAATGCCACATATGGGCTTGACCACATGGAAAAAAGCACCTAATGGCAGAGTGCAAAAGTCTGATACGATTGTCGCCAAAAACTATCTTTCAGATGAAGAATTGTCTCAGCTCAATACAATAACAACGAGTTTTCTTGATCTTGCCGAATCTCGTGCACGCCGTCATATTATCACAACGATGGATGATTGGAAGCAACGCTTACAACAATTCCTTGCAACTATGGATTATGATGCAAAGAGTAGTGCAGGCAAGGTTTCCCAAGAGGAAGCAAGAGATAAGGCTTATTCTGAGTATGAGAAGTTTAAGGTTATTCAAGACCGTTCATATATCTCAGATTTCGACCGATTCAATAATGGCAATGATGATGATACACCATTGCTTCCGTTTGACATCGACCCAAAAGAAGAGTAAATACCAGTAGAGGAAAGTATAACAAACAATTAAGGATTTAAAATAATTATGGCAATAAATAATGAACAAAATAAACTGAATGTACCCCATTTGAGATTTCCTGAATTTGAGGGGGAATGGGAAAAATTCAAATTGGGGGATGTTGCAGAGTTTTCTTCTGCTCGTGTAAGTTCCGCAAAATTAGATTGTAAGAATTATGTTTCAACAGAGAATATGCTACAAGACTTTCAAGGTGTTATAGTGGCTAAGTCTGTCCCTAATGAAACAAATGTCATTTCCTTTACTTGTGGTGACATCCTAATTTCAAATATTCGTCCTTACCTCAAAAAAGTTTGGAAAGCAGCATTTAACGGTGGGTGTTCTTCTGATGTTTTTGTCTTACATGCAACAGATGCTGTCGCAAAAGACTATTTGTATTATGCTGTGGCAAATGATAAATTCATCAATTATGTGATGAGTGGAGCAAAGGGCGTGAAAATGCCTCGTGGCGATAAAAATCAGATGAGAACTTATCAATTGTCTTTGCCTTCCATTCAAGAGCAACATAAAATTGCAAAAATATTGACTCTTTTAGATGAGCGCATTGCCACCCAAAGCAAGCTGATTGAGGATTTGAAGAAGCTAAAGTCTGCGATTATTGAAAATGTCTTTTGTTCTCCAAACCAAGAACATCCCATGTGTCGTATTGAGGGATTTGAGCAAGCACTATCTACTTACAAGATGAGTGACTTTAGTTCACGTATAGCTACAAAAAACAAGGATTCCAAGTGTTCATTAGTGCTAACTATCGCTGCACAATATGGTTTAGTTAATCAAGAGTCTTTCTTTAATAAATCCGTTGCAAGCGAAAATCTTGCAGGATATTATTTGCTTCATAAAGGAGAATTTGCTTATAACCGAAGTTACTCTGCAGGATATGATTGGGGAGCCGTCAAACGATTACACAATTATGACGTAGGTGTTCTTTCAACTCTTTATATATGCTTCAAAATAAATGAATCCATAGTTGATTCTGATTATCTTGCCTATTACTTCGAATCAACTAAATGGCATAGAGGCTTGTCTGATATTGCTGGTGAGGGGGCAAGAAATCATGGTCTGTTGAATGTCTCTATAACAGATTACTTCAACACCAAGCATCGGTTTCCTGTAATTGAAGAGCAAAAGGCTATAGCCAAAATGCTAAATGCCATTACAGAAAAAGAAAGGAAAGCTACCATGTTGGAAGAATGCTATCAAAAACAAAAGCAATATTTGCTTTGCCAAATGTTTACATAAACATCTGACGAAGCAAATAATGTTTCTGCGAATCGAATAGTTTCAATATACTTTGTTCAAAATCAATCTTGGAGTTTAGAGCAGATGGCATCTTTGCTATATCCAGTTGCTTTTCTTTTGTTGGTATTGGGCAACGTATATTGTTTATATCTTTCAAATAGGCAGTTTTCATCGTACCTTCTGTAACAATACGACTAACAGCTTTTTTGAAGTAAGATGAAGACATGAAATAATACAAAAACTCTACATCAATGTTTGGCTTTGGTACAATTCCCAATATTCCTTGCTTAGTACAAACAGGATATGTTGTTATTGTGATTTCTCCAATGGTAGCACCATTGGAAAATAGGATGGAACGTGTAGGCAAAAGCCAAGCTGATGATTTTTGCAAACCAAGTTCTGTAATAAAGTCTTTATTCTCAGTCAAATACTTCTTCTTCAAATCGTCAATTTTGATGAATGGTATCTTTCCATTATCGTAGAAACTGGCATTTGAAGTTGTTGGAGTTCCACCCTCACCAGCAATTTCATACAAAGAACCAAACTTTGCTAAATCAGTATCAAGGGAGTTTATCGCATAATCTATAATCGCAGACCTACAAACTTCTAAATCCCTAATCAAGGGACTTGCACATTATTGTATTAGAGATTTTACCAATGACTGTGAATGTGTTAGGCTTGGAGATATTAGCAAAATAACAACTGGTAAACTTGACGCTAATGCACAAGTTGAAAATGGACAATATCCATTCTTTACATGTGCAGAACGACCGTTTAATATTGACAGTTATGCTTTTGATACAGAAGCCCTATTGATATCAGGAAATGGTGCCAACTTGGGATATATAAATTACTATAAGGGCAAGTTTAATGCCTATCAAAGAACTTATGTTTTAGATCATTTTTCAGTGAATATCCAATATGTGAAATGGGCATTAAAAGTCTTGCTTCCCCAAAGAATCGCAATAGAAAAAAGTTCAAGTAATACCCCATATATTGTATTTTCTACTCTTGCAGATTTGAAAATACCAATACCCAATAATAGCAAACAAAATCATATAGCAAACTTAATGATGTCATTTGAAAGGAAACTATCAAAGCAACTTGCATTGAGTGACCTTTACAATAAACAGAAGCAATATATGCTCCGTCAGATGTTTATATGAACATCTGGCGAAGTAAATATTGTTTCTGTTCCTGATATAGGCTTAATACATGATTACTAATTTCAATTTTAGCTTGAATCCTATCAAGTAGCATTGCCTTCTGTTCTTGTTCAAAAATGGAAGGCAATGTTATTTCTAACTTTTCTAATGGGGTGCGTACAATTTGTGGTTGTCCTGACCCAGAAATTATACTATTGAAGTTGTACGCAGAAAGGTAATGGTACAAATATCTCTTACACACCTTGTTTTGATGTTCATCTGTGTTTATCACCATCGCATTTCCGGTTATCCATGACATGGGTTTGGTGTAATTTACCATACCGCAAGTATTACCACGGCAAGTTATACAGATTTGTTCTGTCTTATGGTTATATTGTTTATATTTACCAATAATGCCATTTGCACCATATACAAGAAAACCAGCTTCCGTTAATTCTGTTGAAGATATAGTTTGAGGCTGATATATTCGTGCAATCTTACCCAAATGTACAATGTTGCCATTCTCTATTTGCATAAGACTAACCCTTAGTCCCTTGATTAAGGACTCTAATTTTTCAATCAGCTTGCTTTGGGTAGCGATGCGCTCGTCTATTAGGCGCAATAATTTGGCAATTTTAGTTTGTTCTTTTTTTGAAGGAATACCAATATAACATTCAGCGAAGTTCTTTGCACTAATCGAGTATATTTTAGTACCTTGCGCAATACGGCGAATCTGATGATGAAATGCTGTTGAGGAAAAAGCATAGCCTTTGTATCCAACAACAGTTTTGTTGGATTTATCTCTTCCATGTATCGTATGCAAACCACATACAACCGCTTTGTCTTCTAAAGTGTAGAACTCTATCGCTTTTGCGACCTCATTTGTATCTTCTGAAGCATCAGCAAAAGCAATATCACCTTCTTTGCAAAGCTCGAAGTTCTTTGGCTCATTTTCTTTCTTTATTGCAGGCAAAATATCCTTTGACAAATCCACCATAGTTTGTAGCCCAACATGAATAAGCCCATAGTGTAAGTTGAGCATATTATCTGTTCCATATTCCAGTTGATCCCAGCTCAAAGAGTTTGTAGAATAGAAGTCCAAGAGGTCAGAAACCTTACACTTCTCCCATTCCCCATGAAATTCTGGAAATCTCAAATGGGGTACATTAGGATGCAATTTTCCCTAATCATCTTTCTCCTTATTTATATAAGGGTCTATTCCCTTAAAATAATAACATGGTTAATAATAAAAAGACAATTAAGGAGATTGCAGACATTTGGAAAGAAGACAAACGCCAGTATGTCAAGCAATCAACGATGGCAGTATATTTGTTATCGTTGGAGAACCATTTGCTTCCAGTCTTTGGAGGTAAGATGGAGTTTACGGAAGAAGAGGTTCAGGCTTTTGCCTTGGACAAGTTGAATCATGGATTGAGCCAAAAAAGTATCAAGGACATGCTCATTGTTTTAAAAATGGTGGTTCGTTTCGGAGAGAAGCAAGGTTGGCTCAATCATGTAGAGTGGAAAGTTAAGTTTCCTGCCAATCAGCCAAAGGCTACATTGCCAATCTTGACAAAGGCGCATCAAAAGAAGCTGATGGACTATCTCAAAGACAATTTCACGTTTCCTAATTTGGGGATACTTGTGTGTCTTTCTACAGGACTTCGTATTGGAGAAGTTTGCGCCTTAAAATGGTCTGACATTAATATGGACACAGGATTACTTCATGTTAATCGCACCATCGAGCGCATTTATATTGTGGATTCAGATAAACCACATACGGAGATCGTGATTAATACTCCTAAGACAAAGAACTCTTTGCGTGAGATTCCATTGAGCAAAGAACTTGTCAGAATTTTTAAGCCTTTGATGAAGGTGGTGAACAAGGATTACTATATCCTCACAAACAACACTAAACCGACTGAGCCAAGAACGTATCGCAACTATTTTAACAAGCTATTGAAGCAGTTGGATATTCCGCGATTAAAATTCCATGGGCTACGCCACAGTTTTGCTACTCGCTGTATTGAGAGTCATTGCGATTACAAGACTGTGAGTGTTCTTTTGGGGTTACCGTTAGAACGTTCTAACGTTTGTTCAAATGAATGATATACATATAAACATATATACAATACTTTCTGTCTATATATCAATACGACAATGAATCAGTACGTCAGTAAGTCATTATCATATTTGCAAATCAATACTTACCGATAGGTTGATTCTGATACTCGACTTTGGAGAGGTATCTACCGATAGGCAAGTGCTTTCGAGAGTAACT
>OIBO01000242.1_pt1 | contig 13186 bp, 8 predicted proteins | sample 1581071 | NCBI WGS metagenome assembly OIBO01 (sample SAMEA3882504, study PRJEB24775) | human gut metagenome | biome: human-associated habitat; feature: intestine environment; material: feces | place: Netherlands | collected 2009/2010 | reverse complement strand
GGTAGTGATACCCGTACCGGTTCGATTCCGGTCTGCGGCATTATTTTTTTCTCTGAGATTTTTGTGAAGTCAATGTTTGCAAGAATCTCAGAGTTTTTTGTTTTATGCATTCCATTTGGAGGTAAGGATATTATTCAAAAAATAACGGCATTGCATCTCCTCTTACGAGATGCAATGCCGTTATTTTGAAGTCTTCACACTTTCATTGAAAAGTGGACCTGGCGGGAATCGAACCCGCGTCCAAAAACCTGTCCCATGTACTTCTACTATCATAGTCAGTTATTTAACATTCCCTCTGCCGTACGAAAACTAACATCCTTACGGGTTCAGTAGCTTCATAATACGCCTGACAGCTCAAAGCTTTGCCGTCATCGTTTCTCACATAGTCGGTGCCAGATTCCTAAAGTGTGAGTGCTTCAGGGCTGACATGCAGCATTTAGGCTGCAGCTAATTCGAAATTATCGTTAGCGTTTAATTTTAAGTTTGCGATTTAACGCATCAGCCTACGGATAGCTTCTCCATCTTCGAGATCCCTGTCGAAACCAGTACAAGCCCTGATCAGGGTAGAGTAATAAATACTCTCTACTGTAACAGACACATTCTCTTGTGTGCTGTACATACTAATATAGTAAAAAGAAATATAAATGTCAAGTGATTATTGCGTTAAAAGAAGTGAAAAAGCAGTAAAAATTTAGCATTTTTAATGTCATTTCACATATTTTTTATAAAGATAATTACTGTCAGACAGGGAAGAATGTGTTAATATAATAATATGAGTAATTATAAATCTTAACAAGAAAATTCGGAAAAAGGAGAGGTTTCTTATGCCAACAACATACGCACATTATAAATTCGGAAAAGAGGTGCTCAGCGCACTTCCAAGACCCCTTCAGAATTCTATAGAAGCGCATAGAGAGTTGTTTGATATTGGGTTACATGGACCGGATATCTTATTTTATTATAATGCATTAAAGAAAGATCCGGTGAATGAACAGGGGCATACACTTCATGAACAATTTGCCGATGAGTTTTTCCATCATGCTGTTGAAGTGATTGAGAAAGTAAAAGATCCGGCAGCGGCGCGTGCATATATTTATGGATTTATCTGTCATTTTGCTTTAGACAGTGAATGCCATCCTTATGTTGAAAAAATTATGCAGGTAGGAAGAGTTTCACACAATGAGATTGAGATGGAACTGGATCGAATGATGCTGACGGAAGATTATCATGATCCTTTGCGCTATCTGACAGCGAAGCATATTCATCCTAAGATGGAGTATGCGGAAGTGATCGCACCATTTTTCAAAGATGTAACAGCCGAGCAGATCTATAAGGCATTAAAAGGGATGGTTTTTTATCATAAGCTGTTTCTGGCACCGACATCTGGAAAGCGAAAAGCGTTGTTTCTTGGGATGAAGGCAGTGGGGAAATACGATTCATTGCATGACATAGTGATGAGTGTAAAGCCAGATCCGTTATGTCAGAAATATTGTAAGGTTTTGAAACGGCAATATTCAGGTGCAGTGCCGTTAGCTGCGAGTTTGATCGTACAGTATCAGAAGAAATTATTCCAGGATACACCGCTTCCGGAACGTTTTCATGAAACATTTGGTGCAGGAGAAGAGTGGGAGAAACTGCGCCTGTAGAGAATCGAAGAAAAGAGCAACAGACTGCTTGCCAGGAGAGATGCAGAAGAAGAGAAAAAGAGTCAGGAGAATGTAGATGAAGGAATTCGTTAAAGTGCAGGATATCACGAAAACTTATAAAATGGGTGAAGTTGAGATTCATGCAGTGGATCACATCAGCTTTTCGATTGAGCAGGGAGAACTTGTTGTAATCGTTGGACCAAGTGGTGCAGGTAAGACAACTGTGCTTAATATTCTCGGCGGAATGGATACGGCAACAAGCGGGAAGCTGTATGTAGATGGAAAAGATATTACAGCTTATAATTCCAAACAGCTGACAGGATACCGCAGAGATGACATCGGATTTGTTTTTCAGTTTTATAATCTTGTGCCGAATCTGACCGCATTGGAAAATGTTGAGCTTGCATTGCAGATCAGTAAGGATCCGTTGGATGCACAGGCAGTTTTGGAGGAAGTTGGTCTGGGGGAACGGAAGAATAATTTTCCGGCACAGCTTTCCGGCGGTGAGCAACAGCGAGTTTCAATCGCGAGAGCATTAGCAAAGAACCCAAAGCTTTTGCTTTGTGATGAGCCAACAGGTGCATTGGATTACAATACAGGAAAATCAATTTTGAAATTACTTCAGAATATGTGTAGAGAAAAGGGAATGACAGTTATTATCATTACACATAATCAGGCACTTGCGCCGATGGCAGATCGATTGATTCATATAAAAAATGGACAGGTAGCAAGAATAGAATCTAATGAGAATCCGACTTCGATTGATGAAATTGAATGGTAGGGGATGTGGATGAAGAAAGCATTACGAAAAAACTTTTATATGGAGATCCGTCATAGCCTTGGACGTTTTTTATCCATTTTCTTTATTGTTGCGATAGGATGTGCATTCTTTTCCGGAATCCGTGCATCAGAGCCGGATATGAGATATTCAGGAGATGCATATTTCGATGAGAAGAACCTGATGGATATTCAGGTAATGAGTACAATGGGACTGACAGAAGCTGATCTGGATGCAATTCGTGCTGTGGATGGTGTATTGGATGCAGAAGGAAGCTATGCAACAGATGTACTTTGTACGATTCGGGGAAACCAGGTAGCAGTTCATGTTATGGCGCTCCAGGATAAGATGAATCAAGTTCAGTTAGAAGATGGCAGGCTTCCGGAAAAGGAAAATGAATGTGTAATAGATGCAGATTATCTGGATGGAAAGAATCTGAAGGTTGGGGATAAGATCACATTATCGAGTGGGACTTCGGATTCTTTGGAAGATACACTTAAGACAGATACATTTACCATTGTTGGTACGGTCAGCAGTCCGGAGTATATTGCATTTCACAGAGGCAGTACAACAATCGGAAATGGAAGTGTCAGTGCCTTTCTTTGCGTTCCGGAGAAAGCATTTTCATTAGATGTGTATACAGAGATTACAGTGCAGATTGAAGGTGCAAAGGAAGCGACTGCATTTACGAAAGAATATGAAGAACATGTGGATCCTGTGCTGAAAAAGGTTCAGGCAATTAAAGCGGAAAGAGAACAGGCCAGATATGATGAGATTACTTCGACAGCGCAGGAAAAAGTGGATGAAGCACAAGAAGAGTTAGCTCAGGCAGAGCAGGATCTGGCGGATGGAAAAAAAGAGGCGGAAGAAGAACTTGCAAGTGCAAGAGAGAAACTTGATGCAGCGCAGAAAGAACTTGAACGAGGAAGAAATCAGCTGGCAGCTTCGAAGCTTGAACTGGAGCAGTCGAGAAATCTTCTGATATCAAAGCAAAAGGAGCTGGATCAGTCCAAAGCACAAGTTGAGCAGGGTGCACAGGAACTTAGCGAAAAACAGATTGCACTTACAACATTAAGAAATCAGCTGGCACAACTAAAAGAGCAGGAAGAAAGTCTGGAAGATCAGAGACAAGAACTTTTAGCGCAACAGACACAGATGCAGCAAAAGAAAGACGAGCTTCTGAAAGCAAAGGAAGAATTGCAGCAACAGGCAGAAGACTATCAGTCTACGTATCAGCAGATTTATCAGCCATTGAAACAGTCTTATGAAGAACTAAATACACAGTATGAACTTCTTCTACAGAACTATGAGGCACTGAAAGAAGAATACGACCGGAAGCAGGAAGCAGGAGAAGAAGATCCGGAATTAAAGGCTCAGTTAGAACAGTTGGAAGCTGAAAAAACAGCAATGGAAGAGAAGTTGACTGAATTGAAAGCAAATCTGGATAAAATGGAACTGGAGGCGAAAGCTGCCGAAGCGGAGATTCAGAAAAACCAGACAAAAATCGAAGCCGGATTGACGCAGATCAACGAAGGGATTCCAGCAGTTGAAGCCGGGATAGCTCAGATTGAAGAGGGTATTCCGATATTGCAGGATAATATACAGAAACTGACGGATGTGTTGACACAGGGGGATGCTGCAATCCTTACCGCAAGTCGGCAGATAGATCAGGCAAAGGCGCAGATTACATCCGGTCAGCAGCAGATTGACAGCGGATGGCAGCAGATCAGTGAGGGACAGAAGAAGATTGAGGAGGCACAGCAGCAGTTAAGCAGCGGAACAAAGGAGCTGGAAGACGGTTGGGCAGTGTATGAGGAAGGTCGTATAGAAGCTCAGAAGAAGATTGAAGATGGAGAGCGGCAGATTACAGAAGCAAGAGAAGAGCTTGCGAAAGCACAGCAGAAGATTGATGATCTTGAAAAGCCAAAGTGGTATGTTTATGATCGGAACAATCTGACAGAATACAGCGGATACGGAGATAATGCAGACCGTATGCGGGCAATCGGTAAAGTGTTCCCACTCATTTTCTTCCTTGTTGCAGCATTGATCAGTCTGACAACAATGACACGAATGGTAGAGGAGGAGAGAACGCAGATCGGTACTTTGAAGGCTCTCGGATATGGAAATGCTTCAATTGTTGGAAAATATCTCTGGTATGCGATCCTTGCGACATTAACCGGTGGTGTTTTCGGAATTCTGATTGGAGAAAAGATAATTCCATATATCATTATCACTGCATATAAGATCATGTATCGTCATATGCATGATGTTGTGATCCCGTATAATTTGTATTATGCTGTAACAGCATGTGCAGCGGCACTTGCATGTACAGTAATCGCAACACTGTTCTCATGTATGAAAGAATTACGAGAGCAGGCAGCAGAATTGATGCGTCCGCCGACACCAAAACAGGGAAAACGAGTATTTCTGGAACGAGTTCCGTTTATCTGGAAAAATCTGAATTTTACATGGAAATCGACCGTGCGTAATTTGGTGCGGTATAAAAAACGCTTCTTCATGACAGTATTTGGAATTGGCGGTTGTATGGGTATGATGTTGTTTGGTTTTGGATTAAAAGATTCTATTTCAGCAATCGTTCCGCTTCAATACGAACAGATTCAGCTTTATGATGGAGACGTTATTTTAAAGGAAGATGTGACAGAAGAAGAGAGAATTGAGGTTCAGAAAGAACTGGATACGGATAAGAAGGTATCAGTGACTGCAGAAAATCTTTTGAAAAATATTGAGATTAGTTCAGGAGAGTCTTCTCAGGAAGTTTATTTAGATGTACCAAAAGATGTAGAAGCATTCAAAAAGTTTGTCGTGATTCGGGATAGGAAGACAAAAGAAATTTATTCATTGGATGATAAAGGAGCAATCCTGACTGAAAAAGCAGCGAAACTGCTGGAAGTCAATGTCGGTGATAAATTAACGATTGATACAGATGATGGAGAGAAAACGGTCTTGATCAGTGCAATCTGTGAGAACTATATGGGACATTATCTCTATATGACATCTGAAGTCTATGAAAAGACATTCGGTGAGGCCCCGGCCTATAATTCAATTTATTATAGAACTCAGGATCGTACAACAGAGGAGGCAAAGGATGTCGGCGAAAATGTAATGAAGTGTGATGGAACACTTAGCATCAGCTATACGACAAGCCTGAAAAAGCAGGTGGATCATATGCTGGAGAGTCTGGACATTGTGATTATTGTATTGATTATTTCAGCAGGAATGCTGGCGTTTGTAGTGCTGTATAATTTGAATAATATTAACATTACAGAGCGCAAGAGAGAACTGGCAACATTAAAGGTACTTGGATTTTATGACAAGGAAGTTTCTTCTTATGTTTACAGAGAGAATATCCTGCTGACCTTGATTGGGGCACTGGCGGGATTGTTGATCGGAAAAATTCTGCACCGCTTTATTGTTGAGACAGTGGAGATTGATTCGGTTATGTTTGGACGAAATATCGATCCACCGAGTTTCCTGTATGCCTTTCTTCTGACAGTGGCTTTTTCATTGTTTGTCAATGGAGTGATGTATTTTAAGTTAAAGAAGATTAACATGGTTGAATCACTCAAGAGTGTAGAATAAGACAGATTTGTCAGGAAATATAATAACGAACATAATAATGGATTGCAGAGAAGCTGCATGGAACATAGATACAATTGTGAAATGTTCCATGACAGCTTCTTTGTTGTTGCCGGCCGCATATAGCGTAAGCAGCAACCGCACGTAGCATGAACAGTAACTTTTTGTTAAAAAGCACTTGAAATATACCTATAGGGGGTATATATTAATAATTAGAAAATATACCCCCTGGGGGTTATACGACAGGAGAAATACAATGGAAGAAAAGAAAGTCTGTCCGGGATGTTGTCACAAGACAAAGGATCGACCGGAAAAAGAATATAAAGATCTGATGAATCGTCTGAGTAGAATTGAAGGACAAGTCAGGGGAGTTCGAAGGATGGTTGAAGAAGGCGCGTATTGTCCGGATATTCTGATTCAGGTATCTGCGGTGAATGCGGCTTTGAATAGTTTCAACAAAGTGCTTTTGGCAAACCATATCCGGACATGTGTGGCAGATGATATCCGGGATGGAAAAGATGAAACGATTGACGAGCTCGTGACGACACTTCAGAAATTGATGCGATAAAAGATCTGAAGAGAGATCTGGCACAAAAAGTCCGGATCACAACTTGAAGGAGGAGTAAGATGGAACAATATAATGTGACGGGAATGAGTTGTGCAGCCTGCAGTGCCCGTGTTGAGAAGGCAGTTGGGAAAGTCCCCGGAGTTGAGAACTGTTCAGTCAGTCTTCTGACGAATTCCATGGGAGTGGAAGGCACAGCAACAGTAGATGCGGTCATTGCGGCTGTTGAGGAAGCTGGATATGGGGCAACGTTGAAATCTGCAAAGAATGAAGGGCATGGGATGAATCAAAGTGAGCAGAACTGTGCGGAAGATGCGTTGAAAGACAGGGAGACACCGAAGATGAAAAGGCGTCTGATCGCTTCTTTGTGCTTTTTGACTCCGCTTATGTATCTGTCAATGGGACACATGATGTGGGGCTGGCCACTTCCGGTATTTCTGGAAGGGAATCATGTGGCGATGGGGCTGGCGCAGCTCCTGTTAACGACAATCGTTATGGTGATCAATCAGAAGTTTTTTATCAGTGGATGGAAAGGCATGATCCATAGAGCACCAAATATGGATACGCTGGTTGCACTTGGTGCAGGTGCATCTTATGGATATAGCGTGTATGCATTATTCGCTATGACAGCAGCGCAGACGGCAGGCGATATGGATCATGTGATGGAGCTGATGCATGAATTTTATTTTGAATCAGCAGCAATGATTTTAACGTTGATCACAGTCGGAAAGATGCTTGAAGCGCATTCAAAGGGAAAGACAACAGATGCATTAAAAAGCCTTATGAAGCTGGCACCAAAGACAGCAACGCTCCTGCGTGATGGAAAAGAACAGGAAGTTTCGATTGACCAGGTGAGAAGAGGAGATCAGTTTGTTGTAAGACCTGGGGAGAATATTCCGGTGGATGGAATTGTTCTGGAAGGAAACAGTGCAGTAGATGAAGCTGCCCTGACCGGAGAAAGTATACCGGTAGATAAAGCAGAAGGGGATAAAGTGTCTGCGGCTACAATGAATCAGTCAGGTTTTCTGCGCTGCGAGGCGACAAGAGTTGGCGAGGATACGACATTATCACAGATCATTCAGATGGTAAGTGATGCGGCAGCAACAAAAGCGCCAATTGCCAAAGTGGCAGATAAAGTTTCAGGAGTATTTGTTCCGGCAGTTATTTCCATTGCAGTCGTCACAATGATCGTATGGCTGCTTGTCGGAGAGCCTGTTGGATTTGCACTTGCAAGGGGAATTTCTGTTCTGGTGATCAGCTGTCCGTGTGCATTAGGTCTGGCCACTCCGGTTGCAATTATGGTTGGAAATGGAATGGGTGCGAAGAATGGAATCATGTTTAAGACAGCTGTTTCGCTGGAAGAGACAGGAAAGACGGAGATTGTTGCACTGGATAAGACAGGAACGATCACAAGTGGAGAACCGAAGGTGACGGATCTGCTCCCTGCGGACGGAATGACAGAACATGAATTATTATTTTTTGCAAATGCATTGGAGAAGAAAAGTGAGCATCCGCTTGCCCGGGCAATTCTTGCAAAGGCAGAAGAAAATGGGGAAGCAGAGCAGAAAAGTGAAATCACACAGTTTCAGGCAGTTCCGGGAAATGGGCTGTCAGGAAAACTTGGAGAGGACTGGCTATACGGAGGCAATTTTAAATTCATTTCTGACAAAATGAAGATTTCTGCCAGCATAAAAGAACAGGCGGAACGGTTGGCACAGCAGGGAAAGACACCGCTGTTCTTTGGAAGGAATGAGCAGTTCCTTGGCATGATCGCAGTTGCGGATGTGATCAAGGAAGATAGTCCACAGGCAGTGAAAGAACTTCAGAATATGGGAATCCATGTTGTTATGCTGACCGGAGATAATGAGCGCACAGCGAAGGCAATTGGTGAGCAGGCAGGTGTGGATGAAGTGATCGCAGGTGTTCTTCCGGAAGGAAAAGAACAGGTGATCCGCAAGCTGAAAGAAAAAGGAAAGGTTGCGATGGTAGGTGACGGTATCAATGACGCACCGGCACTGACCAGGGCAGATATGGGAATTGCCATTGGAGCGGGGACAGATATTGCAATCGATGCAGCGGATGTTGTGCTGATGAAGAGCCGGTTAAGTGACGTGCCGGCGGCAATCCGTATGAGCCGTGCAACATTGCGCAACATTCATGAGAATCTGTTCTGGGCATTTTTCTATAATGCGATAGGAATTCCACTGGCAGCAGGAATCTGGATCCCGGTCTTTGGTTGGAAATTAAATCCGATGTTCGGAGCGGCGGCAATGAGCCTGTCCAGTTTCTGTGTAGTAACAAATGCATTGAGACTGAATCTGTTTAAAATGTACGATGCCAGCAAAGACAGAAAAAGAAAGATGAAAAAGGTAGAAACAGCAGAAAATACTGTTTCAGATATTGTCTTAGCAGACAAAAATGAGTCAGAAAACAAGGAGGAGACAAAGATGACAAAGACAATGAAAATCGAAGGAATGATGTGTGGACACTGTGAAGCGGCTGTGAAGAAAGCTCTCGAGGCACTTGAGCAGGTTGATACAGCAGAAGTCAGCCATGAGGCCGGAACAGCGGTTGTGACACTGAATTCCGAAATCAGTAATGAAGTGCTGAAAAAGACAGTCGAAGACAAAGATTATACAGTAACAGCGATCGAGGATTAATGAGCAAAGAAGAGGTCCCCTGCGGAAATGAAAGATTCTGCAGGGGACCTTTTGGATTAATCTTTGTATACAATCTTCCCATCACAGATTGTATATTTTACTTTTCCATACAATTCCCATCCGGTAAAAGGAGAATTAGAAGACTTAGAAGCATAAGTCTCAGGAGTCCATTTCTCATTCGGATCAAACAGTACAAGATCAGCTGATTTTCCTTCTGCGACAGAACCGCACGGAAGGTGATACAGGCTGGCAGGATTGATCGTCATCTTCTCAATCAGCTGGCTTAATGTCAAGTGTCCCGGACGTACAAGGGAAGTGATTCCGAGAGCAAGGGAAGTCTCAAGACCAATAATACCGCTTGGTGTTTGTGTGATAGGACGGGATTTCTCTTCCGTACTGTGTGGCGCGTGGTCTGTAGCAATCAGATCGATCGTACCGTCTTTGAGACCTTCGATGATAGCAAGGCGGTCATTTTCTGTACGAAGCGGTGGGTTCATCTTGGCAAGTGCGCCGTATTTTAATACAGCTTCATCTGTCAAAGTGAAATGATGCGGAGTTGCCTCTGCATGCAGATTTGCTCCCATAGTTTTAAAGGTACGTACCAGTTCAACGGACTGTCCGGAGCTGATATGCTGGATCACGACCTGTGCACCGGAACGAAGCGCCAGCAGACAATCTCTGGCAACAAGAGATTCTTCAGCAATCGAAGGAGATCCGTAGATGCCCAGCGCATCAGATACAGGTCCGTGGTTGATTCCGTTTGTTTCAATAAATGCAGGATCTTCTTCATGAAGACTGATCGGAAGGTCAAGTGCCTTCGCCTCTTCCATTGCCTTATAGAGAAAGGCAGCATTCTTAAGAGGAATTCCGTCATCTGTGAATCCACAGGCACCGGCAGCGGCAAGTTCCTTCATAGAAGTCATCTCTTCACCCTTGAGTCCGCAGGAGACAGCAGCAGCCTGGAAAATATGGATGTCTTCCAAAGCCTCCCGTTCCATCAGTTCTTTGAGAACCGGAACAGAATCGATGACCGGTGAAGTATTTGCCATACAGATCACGGAAGTAAATCCACCGGCAGCAGCTGCAAGAGATCCGGTATGGAGATCTTCTTTATAAGTAAATCCGGGATCACGGAAATGAATGTGTGTGTCAACAAGTCCTGGAGAAATCATAAGTCCTGCAGCATCAAGCTCATCCTCTCCATTTTCAGGTGTCAGAGTTCCGGCATCTGCGAGTTTCTGGATCAGACCGTCTGTGATGCGAAGGTCGACAAGACGTTCTGTATCAGATGCAGGATCAATTAGAAAACCATTTTTTATAAGCATAATTCATCCTCCTTTTGCTGTTAAGTATACCGTATTTTTGATAGAGATTCAAATTTATTAGAAAATGTGTTATCATAAACACACTGTAACATGAAAAGAAAGAAGGCAGAAAGGTTGATCTTTGAATTTTACCGGATCCAGACAATCGTTCTGCGGAAAGAAGGAGTAAATGAAAGAATACGATTATCTGATTGTCGGAGCAGGTCTTTATGGAGCTGTCATGGCACATGAATTAAAGAAAAAAGGGAAGAAATGTCTTGTGATTGACCGAAGAGATCATATTGCAGGAAATATTTACTGTGAGGACATAGAAGGAATCCATGTACATAAATATGGTGCACATATTTTCCATACGTCTGATAAAAAGATATGGGATTACATGAATCAGTTCGCGGAATTTAATAATTACATCAATTCACCGGTAGCAGTTTATAAAGATGAACTTTATAACCTGCCATTTAATATGAATACATTTAGTAAGATGTGGAATATCCGCACACCACAGGAAGCAAAAGAGATTATTGAAAAACAGCGCAAAGAGACAGGAATCACAGATCCACAGAATCTGGAGGAACAGGCACTTTTTCTTGGCGGAAGAGATATCTATGAGAAACTGATCAAGGGTTATACAGAGAAACAGTGGGGAAGAAAGTGTACAGAACTTCCGGCATTTATTATCAAACGTCTGCCATTCCGCTTTGTTTACGATAATAACTATTTCAATGACAGATATCAGGGAATTCCGGTTGGCGGTTATACAGCAATCGTTGAGAAGATGCTGGAAGGGACAGAAGTTCGCACAGGGATTGATTTCTTTGAATTCAGAAAAGAGAATCCGGAGATTGCAGAGAAGATTATTTTTACAGGAATGATCGATGAATATTTTGGATATCAGCTGGGAGCATTGGAGTATCGTTCTGTCAGATTTGAGACAGAAGTTCTTGATTGTGAGAACTATCAGGGAAATGCTGTTGTCAATTACACAGAGCGTGAAGTTCCGTATACAAGAATTATCGAGCATAAGCATTTTGAGTTTGGCAAGCAGGAGAAGACGGTTATTTCCAGAGAGTATTCATCAGAATGGAGTGTTGGCATGGAACCATACTATCCGGTAAATGATGAGAAGAATAATGCATTGTTTGAAGAATACAAGAAGCTTGCAGAAAAGGAAGAAAATGTAATCTTTGGCGGACGACTGGGAGATTATAAATATTATGACATGGATAAAGTTGTTGCCGCAGCTCTTGACAGACTGGAAGAATTCAATTAATATGAGAGTCACACTTCAGTCGTTCTGACTGAAGAATCAGGAAAGATTCTGAAGAGTAGTTCGTATCAGATTCTGATAATTTTCAATTGGACAGGTATTGTATCGTGTGCGGTGTGGGGCCGCACACGTTTAGATGACAGATTGCAGTAGAATTAAATATGGAAAAAATAATATTTCAGTCAGACGACGGCACAGCTGCTGAGTTTTACGTAGAGGAGCAGACCAATATTGCGGGTGTGACTTATCTTTTGGTGTCCGATTCACAGGATGAGGAAGCAGACGCATATATTTTGAAGGATATTTCAGCTCCGGGAAGCACAGAAGCCTGTTATGAGATGGTCGAGGATGATGACGAACTTCAGGCTGTATATGCAGTTTTTCAGCAGATGCTGGATGACGTGAATTTTGAATGGAGGAGCGATTTTTGAAAAGCGAGAACAACGATGACAACAAAAATGCGGAGAGCAGAGTACAAGTTTCCGCAGGCGGTGCCAGAAGAACCGCAGCAAGACAAAAGAATGCCGGATCAAGAACAAGACAGTATCGTGGTGGCAGCAAAAACCGTCAGGATAAGCCTTTCCGGCCAACAGCAAAGAAAACAGCAGCCGGTGGCGCTGTAAAAAACAGCAGAAACACACAGAAACCGGCAAAGACCGGCGGCAGGCCATCCGGTCGGAAAACCGGCCGCAGAACAACATCCAAGCTTAAGATCATACCACTTGGCGGTCTGGAACAGATCGGTATGAACATCACCGTTTTCGAGTATGAGGACAGTATCATCGTCGTAGACTGCGGACTTGCATTCCCGGAAGACGACATGCTCGGTATCGACCTGGTCATCCCGGATGTAACATATCTGAAAGAAAACATCGACAAAGTCAAAGGCTTCGTCATCACCCACGGCCACGAGGACCATATCGGAGCCCTGCCTTACATCTTAAAAGAAGTGAACGTGCCGGTCTACGCCACCAAACTGACGATTGGCCTGATCGAAAACAAATTAAAGGAGCACAACCTGCTCCGTACCACAAAACGGAAAATCATCAAACACGGACAGTCCATCAACCTGGGCGCATTCCGCATTGAGTTTATCAAAACAAACCACAGTATTGCAGATGCAGCAGCACTGGCAATCTACTCCCCGGCTGGCATCATCGTCCACACCGGAGACTTCAAAGTCGATTACACACCAGTCTTTGGTGATGTCATCGACCTGCAGAGATTCGCAGAGATCGGAAAGAAAGGCGTTCTGGCACTGATGTGCGACAGTACCAATGCAGAAAGACCGGGCTTCACACAGTCTGAGAAGTCTGTCGGAAAGGTATTGGACGGCATCTTTGAGGAT